>Ga0209402_10006558_pt1 | contig 10132 bp, 12 predicted proteins | sample ArcticOcean_MG_C_3_FD_187437 | JGI IMG/M metagenome (GOLD analysis project Ga0209402, IMG submission 187437) | Marine microbial communities from western Arctic Ocean - ArcticOcean_MG_CB8_126 (SPAdes) (version 2) | ecosystem: Environmental > Aquatic > Marine > Oceanic | place: Arctic Ocean... | reverse complement strand
AAATGGTAGCGGGAAGTGGAATCGAACCACTGACCTCAGGCTTATGAGTCCTGCGCTCTAACCGACTGAGCTACCCCGCCACTTAATTATTGTTGATTTATAATAGGTTTTTAATTTAGATCAATCAACTTTTTGAAAGTGATATTTACTTTAAGAACGTTATAAAAGTTCCAAATAAAATAAGTATGGTTGTAACAAGACTAAAAAAAATAATTTTTCTTTTTATTTGATTTTTTTCCTCTATTTTTACCTTGTTCAATAATATATTAATATCTACAACACTTTTTATGTCTATGTTAAGAGATTGAGGTAATTTTTTTTTACTCTTATTTTCATTGGTTAATTTACCGTTATGAAAATAATATTTTTGCATTATCTAATTTAATCATCAATTATTTACATGAGCAACTAAAATTATAAAAATCTAGCTTGTTTATCTTTTAAAGGGTTGACCTCTACTTTTACTGGGTATTTTTGTTTGGCAACCTCTATATATAGATCCATTTTAAACAATTCTTCATTTGAGTATTCAGATCTCACATAACCAAAAGATAAATTTTTATTATAATTAAATGAATAATTCCCGGAAGTTGTTCTCCCTATAATTTTATCCCTTAGATAAATTGGCTCTTCATGTAATAATAGTGGTGCGCCTGGTTTACTGTCAATTAATGATAGCATTATAAATCTTCTATCTTTTTTTTTGTCTTTAATTTTTAATAAATTTTCTTTACCAATAAAGTTTGGTTCTTTTTTATAACTAATTGCAAAATTTAATCCTGCTTCGTATTGATTTTCTTCAGGTGAGATATCGTGACCCCAATGTAAAAAACCACTTTCCATTCGCATTGTATCCATTGCATGAGACCCACAATGAGATAAATTGTGATTTTTACCTTCTTCTACAATTAATTGATAAATTTCTTTAGCATCTTTATTGTCTATATAAATTTCAAACCCTAACTCTCCAACATATGATAATCTTTGAATCCATACTTTTTTATAAGCAATAGTTACAAACTTTCCCGTACCAAATTTAAATGTTTCATTTATAAAATCATCATCTGAAATTTTAGAAATTAAATTTCTGCTTTTGGGTCCAAAAATTCCTAAACATACAAGGTCATCCGTTATATCTTTAAATTCTAAATCTGATGACAAGTGTTTTACAATGTGTGCTTTATCATGGGTTCTTGTGGCAGCTGAACTTATTACCCTAAAATGATTCGTCTCAATACAGATAACCGTTAAGTCAGCTTCAATGCCACCTGCTTCATTGAGCATTTGTGTATAAGTTGATTTGCCTACTTCATTTTTAATATTAGCTGTGCATATTCTTTGCAATTCATTGTGGGCTAACTCCCCTTTTATTTCATATTTTGAAAAGGGAGATAATTCATACAGACCAACATTAGTAACTGTATTTTTTGTTTCAAACTCAACAGATGGATACCAATTTTGATAATCAAAACTATATTTATATTCAGGTTTTTCATTCTTAAGTGCGTACCACATCGGTCTTTCGTATTCACCAGACACACCAAAGCATGCCCCTGCTTTTTTTAATTCTTCATGATATGGTAATAATCTTTGATTTCTTGATGTGTTATGCTGTTTGTAGGGCCAATGCATTCCATACAAATCTCCAAGAGTTTCTGTAACTCTTTCCATAATAAACTTTTTAGATGAATGAAACTTTTGAAATCTTTTTATATCTAATGAAAATAAATCTTCATTCATATATCCATTAATCATCCATTCAGCTGTAACTCTACCCGCACCTCCAGAGCTTGCTATACCGATACTATTAAATCCACAACAAGCAAAAAGATTATTAACCTCAGGAGTTTCTCCTAAAAGATATTGAGTATCTGGTGTAAATGATTCGGGACCTGAAAAAAATTTTCTAATTCCAGCAGTTTCTAACATGGGTAATCTTTGAAATGACTTTTCTAAATAAGGCTCAAAGTGATCAAAGTCATCTGGAAATTCACCAAATGAAAAATCTTCTGGTACTACGCCTTTATCCTTAAAAGCAGGCTTTGCATTTGGTTCAAAAATTCCAACTAGCATTTTTCCCGCATCTTCTTTTAAATAAAGACATGAATTATAATCTCTTAAAACTGGCAAGTTTTTAGGTAATTTTTCTAAAGGTTCGGTGATTATATAAAAGTGTTCGTTTGGATATAAAGGAATACTCACACCAATATCCTCTCCAATTTGTCTAGACCACATCCCTGTAGCAATCACAACGTATTCACAATCAATTTTGCCAAATTTAGTTTGAACACCAACAATTTTTTTATCTTTAACTAGTATTTTTTCAACAGGAGTTTTCTCAAATATCTGAGCCCCTTCCATCTTTGCAGCTTTTGCTAATACATTTGTAACCCCTACAGGGTCTGCCTGACCATCCTCTGGCATATAAACGCCCCCTAAAATATCTTCGTCGTTAATTACGGGGTAAAGTTCTTTTATTCTTTCTTTTGTAACGGTTTCAACATTTACATCAAATAACTGTGCCGCTGTTGCTTGCCTTAATAATTCCTGCAGTCTTTCAGGTGAAGTTGCAACTGTGATTGCCCCATTTTGTTTTAGCCCAGTTGATAAACCGGTTTTTTTTTCTAATTCTTTGTATAAATTTAGAGAGTATTTTCTAAGACGTGTGATTGTAGAGGATGCTCCTAATTGACCCACAAGTCCTGCTGCATGCCAAGTGGTTCCCGAAGTAAGCTGATCTCTTTCTAATAATATAGTGTCTTTCCATCCATATTTTGCAAGGTGATAAGCAACGGAACAACCCGCAACACCCCCTCCTATAACAACTACTTTTGCTGATTTTGGTAATTTAACAGTCATTTGTAATTTGATATTATTAACATTCTAAAATTCAAACAACTAAATTCTTAAATTGGTAAAGCATACAAAATGTTATAAATATTTCATATGTTTTCAAAAAAATATTACTCAATAATTTTTGTATTTTTTATTAGCTTGGGTATGTCTGTATTCATGTCTTGTGTGATCACAATTGTTAACACTGGGCTTCAAGGAGATTTCTTACATCGTTGGGGGATGGCTTGGATGTTTGCTTTTCCACTTGCTTTTTTAGCAGGTAATTTTTTTTCACCCCTTGCAAGAAAACTTACTGATAAACTAACTAAAACTTAGTTTTTTGTAAACATTATACAGTTAAGTCTATCATTAAAGGGCATACCTAAAGATTGGATTAAAAAAACTAATTCTGCAAAAAATATATTGAAGTATATTGCTTAAATGCAAAACCCTTCAATAAAGTACATCTTAAAGTTATCCATTCCTATTTTTTTTGCAAATTTAGCCATCCCAATGGTTGGAATTATTGATACTGGATTGATGGGTAACCTTGGTAATTTATCTTATTTATCAGCAACATCTGTTGCAGCAAATTTATTTTCAATGATTTTTTGGAGTTTTGGCTTCTTAAGAATGGGTACAGTTGGATTGGTGTCTCAAGCATATGGCAGAGAGGATTATTCTGAAGTTTTTAATATTATCCTAAGAAATCTGATTTTTGTATTGGTGATTTCTCTAATCATAATTTCTCTTCAAGGTTATATTTATAAATTAAGTTTAAATATATTTGGGTTATCAGAGACTACTGAAAAATTTTATCAAGACTACTTTCAAATTAGAATTTGGTCAGCTCCTGGTGAGTTAACATTATATATTATAACTGGGTTATTTGTTGGGTTACAAAAAACTAAAATATCTAGTTTGGCTGTCGGTTTATTTTCAATATTAAATATCATCTTAAGCATTATTCTTGTCTCTAAATTTGATCTAAATATTAAAGGAGTTGCCTATGGAACTTTATTATCCGCTTTATTGATTTCAATATCTTTTTTACTTTATACTTTTTGGTATCTGAACAGAATGTCTAAGATAAAGATCAAGTTTGATGAATTAATTGATCTAAAAAAAATTAAAAATATATTTAATATAAATATAAACATATTTATTAGAACCATTCTTTTAACATTCTCTTTTTTGTGGTTTACCTACCTTGGTAGTCAAATCGGTGAGGACTATATTGCAGCTAATGCAATTTTAATTAATTTAGTTTTTTTATCAGCCTTTATTCTAGACGCTTACGCCTTCTCTACTGAAGGTATGGTTGGGTATTCACTCGGTAAAAAAGACATTAATCTCTTTAAGAAAATTGTTCAAAACTCTTTTATTTTAAGCTCTATTACTGGGCTTATTATCTCAATTATTTATTTTTTAATTAATAATTTTGTAATTGAATTAATGTCTGACATTGAGGAAATAAGAAATCTTAGCTCTTCTTATGCGGTATGGTTAATTATCATACCTTTAATCTCTTCTTTTTGTTTTCAGTTTGACGGGATATTTATTGGGGTTTCGCAGACAAAAGAACTTCGAAATGCCATGATTTTTTCAGTATTTTGTTATCTTGCTATATCTATATTCTTAACAGATTTAATGGGTAACACTGGCGTATGGATTTCATTGTGTGTTTTTATGATCTTAAGAGCCCTGTCTCTATACTATTACATGGATAGAATTTATTTAAGATTTAATAAGTAATTGTATCTCTAAATTATAGCTAATCAAAAAATATTGCTTAATCGAATACTTATTATTATGATATTATCTCATTATGTTATTTAGACAGTTATTTGATAAAACCTCTAGTACTTACACATATTTAATAGCATCAGCCAAAGGCAGAGAGGCTCTAATCATTGATCCAGTATTAGAAAATGTTGAAAGATATATACAATTATTAAAGGAACTAGATTTAAAGCTAGTTAAAGTAATAGACACACACATACATGCTGATCATATCTCGGGGATTGCAGAACTAAGAGATCAAACAAATTGTGTGACTATTATGGGTGATAAAACACCTTCAGATGTTGTTTCTATGCAAGTGTCAGATGAAGAATTAATCAAAATTGATGGTCTAGAATTTAGAGCTTTATTCACACCAGGTCATACATCGGAAAGTTTTAGCTTCTTAATGAGTGATAGGGTTTTTACCGGTGACACATTGCTAATTAGAGGAACTGGAAGAACTGATTTTCAAAATGGAGACCCTCAAGACTCGTATAACTCAATTTTTAATAAATTATTAAAATTACCTGATGAAACTTTGGTCTACCCTGCTCACGATTATAAGGGAGATACTGTAAGTACCATTTTAGAAGAAAAAAAATTTAATCCACGGCTGCAAGTAAAATCAGCAAATGAATATATTGAAATTATGAATAATCTTAATTTACCTGATCCTAAATTAATGGATGTCGCTGTTCCTAATAATTTAAAACTTGGAATAGATCTTGATAAACAAAAGGTTAATAACGGTATTGAACCTAATGAGTTTAACAATTGTTTATTAGAAAAAAATATAATTTTAATAGATCTTAGAGAGCAAAATGAGCTGGACAAAATTGGCAGAATTGAAAATAGTACAAGGATTTCTTTCCCAGAAATTAATGATTACTTAAATAAAAATAAGACTGAATTACGGAATAAGAAAATTTTGTTTTATTGTGCCATTGGTCAAAGATCTACTTTAGCAGTTCAAATATCAAAGTCTTATCAATATAGTAACTGTTTACATTTAATTGGTGGTCTAAAAAATTGGAAACATGCTGGTTTAGGATTGGTCAAATAACTTTGTTAAAAATATAACTGACAATCTTATACTTTGCGAATATTACTAAGTTATCTTTTAGGGAAACCGTCAGTCGTATAAAATTTTCTTATTTTTTGCAAAGACAAGTAATAAGCACATTCTCTAAATGACTTTTTTATTTTTTTTCTTACACTCAATATTTCATTAAATGCATTCCTCATCGCATCCTCTAAACCTGAAAAAGTTAAATCTTCTTCATCAGCACCATGCATAATTTTACCAATTAATTCAGGATCTGTTATTGTTTTCGTTCTTTCATCAAGTAAATTTACTAAATCTAATATCTTTTGTTCTTGGAATCGTTTTTCAACTCTTCCAAAACGAATATGGGAAATATTTTTCACCCATTCAAAATAAGAAACAACAACCCCACCTCCATTTACGTAAATATCTGGTATAATCATTATTCCTTTTTTATATAAAGCTTTATCAGCTTCAAAAGTTATTGGGCCATTTGCTGCTTCTATAATTAACTTTGTTTTGATCTTTTCTACATTATCTTTCGTTATTGAATTTTCTAATGCTGCTGGAATTAAGATATCGCACTTAATTTCCATAACTCCTTTTGGGTTCTTTTTATAAACTCCTAGTTTGGAGTTATTTATAGTTTTGTTTTTTTGAAAAAATTTTTTAAGTTCAGTTATATTTATTCCTTTTTCATTATATAAATAACCTTCACGCTCACCTACTGCTATAATTTTAGCTTGATCTCTATTATATAAATGTTTTGCTAAATTACTTCCAACATTTCCAAACCCTTGAATTACTATAGAGTTATCTTTTAGTTCATCTTTTAATTTTAATTCTTTAACTACATCTTTATGTCTAAAAATCTCTCTTATAACCTCCTCAATTCCTCTGCCTGTTGCCTCAGTTCTTCCAACAATACCTCCACTGTGTAAAGGTTTTCCTGTTACACAACCTCTATAATTTATATCCTCAGGTCTCAAAGCTTTATACGTATCTTTGATCCAATCCATTTCTCTTTCTGATGTACCTACATCTGGCGCTGGAACATTTAATGCTGGTGAAATAAAACCTTTGTTTATTAGTTTCGTTGCAAATGCTTTGGTAATAACTCTAAGTTGATTTTCTGTATAATTTTTGGGGTTAATCCTCAAGCCTCCTTTAGATCCACCAAAAGGGATATCAACAATTGCACATTTATAAGTCATCAATGATGCTAAAGCTTCAGTGTCATCTTGATCAACGCCTTCTGAATATCTCATTCCACCTTTACTAGGTAAAATATGTTCTGAGTGAACCGCCCTCCAACCTGTGAAGTTATGAATAGTTTTATCTAATTCAACTCCTACATTTACTTTTATTAAAGAGTGAGTAGATTTAATATGTTCTAAAAGGTCTTGTCTAAAATTTAGATTTTTTGCCGATTGGTCTACATATAAATCTACATTTTCTTTAAAGCTCATAGTCTTTTATTCCTTCATCTTATTTATATTGTCTAGCATGCTTAAACTAATATAATATTACTCTATGCGAATACTCCTAACTTTAATATCGTTTATATTCATAAATGAGGCTTCTTACTCTAATAGTCATTTTCCAATAACTAGAGACTCGACTTTAATTATTGCTAGAGGAAAAATTATCTATGAAAGTTACTGTGTGAGCTGTCATCAAGTTAATTTGATTGGTGCAGAAAATTGGACAGGCCTAGATGAAGATGGTCATAGAAAAGCACCTCCTTTGAACGGTAAGGGTCATGCCTGGCACCATGATGATGCTACTCTTCATAATATCATTAAATATGGTTTAGCAAAATTAGTTAAGAATTATGAGGGAAAAATGCTGGGCTTTGAAGATAATTTAAAAGATAAAGATATTGATTCAGTATTATCTTATATGAAAAGTTTTTGGCCTAATGATGTTTACCAACAACAAATTAACTTAAGCAAATAAATCACATGATAGCTTCTACTTTTCATTGGTCTTGTAAACACACATGGCAAAAAAGTGCTAAGAATACTATGTGGTGTGTTATTGGCTGTTCAATTGGAGATTTTGGAACAATACTATTTTTTCAACTTTCTCAAATTCCTTTTCCTGTAACTGGCATAATGATCTTGGCAATCATTAATGGCTTATTAACTAGCATCATGCTTGAGACTTTTATTTTAATTAGACAAAATTTTAAATTTATGAATGCTTTAAAAACAGCTTGTGGAATGAGTTTTATCTCAATGGTTAGTATGGAAATTTCGATGAATTTGACAGATTATTATTTAACAGGTGGGGCTCAACTTACTTATTGGGTCGTACCTATCATGTTAATAGTGGGATTTTTAACACCATGGCCTTATAATTATTGGAGACTTAAAAAATTTAATATAGCCTGTCATTAAATATGAATGTATTTATAATTTTATCAATACTTGTAATTGTAATTGGAGTTATCTTATTGGTATCTTCTCCATCGGTATTATTTAAATTAAACTGGGAAGAAAAAACAGGAAAAGAGAAAATACTCATGTTCGTGTTTTACGGTATTTTAGTTTATATAATAAATATCATTTTTTGGATCATCAAATAAACATTAATAGACTTCGTTATTTGAGGTTACGATTTTATTAATTCGTAAATTTTAGCTTTGTCCATTTGACCAATGCTTCTGTGTACTTCTTTATTATTTTTATAAACAACTATAGTAGTCCAATAATCAATGCCTAATTGCTTTGCTATATCCTTGTCTTTTGTTTGTTCAAAACTTAAGAAAAGAATATCTTTAAATTCTTTTTGAGCTTGATCTAAAATTTTAATTTGGGCTTTACATGTTGTGCATGTTTTATTCCAAGAATTAATAACAACTGTTTTTCCTTCAAGTTGAGCCTTTTGGAAAATTTCATTATTAAAAGTTGTGCTTTTATCAACTGCAAAAGCGTTGAATGTAAATAAAGTAAAAATTATAATTAATATTTTTTTCATAATCTAATTATAGGCTTTCTATTGGTAATATACAAAAATTAAAAAAAAATAAGAGATAAGACCTGCAAAGATTGTAGCAATAATACTTCTGCTAAAATAACCAATAATTATAGCAACTATAGCAGCTATGATTTTAGGATTATTTTCGATATCTAATGAGCCTGTGTTATCTAAGAATATTGGTGGAAAAATTATAGCTGGAAAAATAGCAGATGGGACATATGATAAAATTTTTTTAGTCTTATCGTTTAATATGTCTTCTTTTAATAAAAAAATCATAGAAAATCTTGTTAAATAGGTGATAATTCCACAGTAAATAATTGTTGACCAATGCATTAATTTTTCTTTAAATTTGTAAGGGTTAATAATGTTGCTACTAATAGAGCTGATAGTGCTGCAACAATAATATACGCTTGAAATGGTATTGCATTATATCCAATAGTTGCAACTACCCCTGACACCAGCATTACAATAATATTTTTAAACTTTCTAAAATCATTAATTAACAAGGCAAGGAATGTTAAAGAAATGGTAAAACTTAAACCTAATTCTTCTGGAACAACTGATCCTAAAACTATGCCCAAGATTGTTGATATTTGCCAAACAATCCAGCATGTAAAACCAGCTCCTAATAAATGATAATGCTTATATTCATTTTCTTTATTGTTTTTAAAATAAGTATTTGAAACAGCAAATGCTTGATCAATTAATACATAAGATAAAATGATCTTCCAGGTGATTTTTAAATGAGATAAATATTCAGCAAAGACAGCTCCATATAGTAGATGTCTAGAATTTACCGCACCCACTGAAGTTATGGTTACAAAAGATGAGGCGCCCCCTGAAAATAATTGCAGTAAAACTATTTGTGAAGCACCACCAAAAATTATAATAGACATTCCAAGTGTCATATAGGCACTCAACCCCAACTCCATTCCAATAACACCGTAGATAATTCCAAAAGGAACTACGGGTATCATTAATGGACCTACATCAAGTATACCTTTAAAAAATATTTTAGATTTTGTCATTTAAGACATTAATATATTTATTTTAAAAAGTTTTGATATTAAAATTAATAAAGTAATGCTTCAATGCCTTCGCTAAATTCATGAATTCCTTCATAAGCAAAGTATATAGCTAGAACAGCAAGTAAAATACTTGATGTTCTAAAAAACATTCCAATAGGAATTATTTTAGTAATTTTATTTAACCCAAAGTAAACAACGATTAATGCTAAAGCTCCAATAATTGCTCCACCAAAAACTGGAACAGTATTATAAATTCCTGAACCTATTAAAGCAGCATAAAATAAAACAATCTCAAAACCTTCTCTTAAGATAGCAAGGAATACTGTTAAAGATAATACAAAAGAACTTCCTGTTGCTACCGCTTTATCAACTTTTCCTTCAACATGTTGTTTTGCATGGTGGCAAAAGAAAGCAACATATGCTAACATTCCTGAGGCAACAATCATTACTCCTC
>Ga0209402_10006551_pt1 | contig 10138 bp, 10 predicted proteins | sample ArcticOcean_MG_C_3_FD_187437 | JGI IMG/M metagenome (GOLD analysis project Ga0209402, IMG submission 187437) | Marine microbial communities from western Arctic Ocean - ArcticOcean_MG_CB8_126 (SPAdes) (version 2) | ecosystem: Environmental > Aquatic > Marine > Oceanic | place: Arctic Ocean... | reverse complement strand
CTAGCCTGCTGTTCACTGCCGACTTCCGTGACCCTGCACATTCAGACGTACAAACCGGAATGCCGGCGCGCCTGATAATCCAGAATCCCGAAGTCCTTCGAATAACAAGTTAGCTGTTACGAGCCAGGTCCCGCAGCGTGTGCGCCCCGGCGCCACTGAAGAAGCTCCACACAACCAAGATGCCCCAATGCCACCACTCGAACAATTCAAACCGTATTGGCCGGTTATCGGAATCGGTGTCGCCGCCGCTATAGCCATCACCGGATGGTTCGTCGTTCACCACTTGGCCAAGCGTCGCGAACTCCAGAAAGAACAACGAGATCGGGATACTGCTGCTGCGAACGAGAGTGATCGAATCGAAGCAAGCCAGCGACTCACCGAGCCTGAACGTGAGATTTTGCGATATTGCATGTCGGCTGATGGGACCGCAAAGGGCTGCGTTCGGATCATGCGGACGGATCAAGCAGGTTCGTGGGTACGTGCTGGCAGTCACAACTTCATTGATGAAGGTGATTCCAGTATTCAGGCTATCTACCTTGATGCTTTTAATTCGCTCACGAGCCGAGGGTGTTTTCGCGACGAAAGCGGAAGCGGAAAGAATCACAGCCTCACTGGAATTGGCTACGAAATGGCAAATCAAAACACATAGTAATGCGGTCGACCAGGATGACCGACAGCTAACCTTGCGTTCAACCGGAGCCGTCGGCGCAGCGTTTTCTGAATTCATCGTCTTGTCCTCCGGCCCGGTTAACGCGGGCGTTAGCCATCAACCCGAACCGGACATGGGAATTGGTGTCGTAATCGGATCACAGCTAAATCACACGGAGGATCCACATGGCACGACGGATATCAGCCTCGCAGTTGCGGAGCAAGCTGCGTCAGCAGCAGCAGAAACGCAAGCAGGCAATTGACAAATACAACCGTGAAGTGCGGGCTTACAACCGCAAGGCGAAACAGGCAGTCAACAAGTACAACCAAGAGGTCCGCGCTTACAACGCGCGCGTTCGAGCAAATCGACGGCGATTACGGAGCCTCGTCACACGACTGAATCAGCAGAAAACCACAACGCGTTTTGTGGAATATCGCACTTCAGTGCAGACGCTCACTGAATCTTACACGCGGCTCGATTCCCGCTCTGAATCCAACCAGCTCGACCCTCGATACAATTGGGTGCTTGATCTTTCCGAACGTGAAACTGCCAACAGCGTTGATGTCGCTAATCGGCTTCTCGATGCTGAGCCCGATCCCGATGAACACGTCGACGAACTTCAGGACGCTCAATTGGGGCAACAACTCCGCGAGATCTCTCCTGATCTCGATGATCGTTGGCAAGGCGCAGTTTACTCGCTCGACCCGAAGAATCCTGATGCGGCACGGCACTTCTGTACGAGCGCTCGCGAAATATTCACGCAGATCCTTGAGATCAAAGCTCCCGACGATCTCGTTTTCGCGGCATTGCCCGACTGTGCCGCAACTGATCGCGGGAATCCGACACGCCGGTCAAAGATCAAGTATTTTCTGCATCGTAAGGGTATGCTTGAAGAAGCACTCGAAGACTTCATTGAAAAAGACATGCAAAACATTGTCGAATTGTTTCACGTCTTCAATGACGGTACTCACGGGTCCGCAGGCACCTATGACTTCACACAGCTTTCGGCCATCAAAAAGCGCGTTGAAGACGGGATCGTGTTCCTGAGTGAAATCGTGAAAGATGGCTAACAATCAAATGCACCGGAGTTGCGGTCCACGTCGAATTTCCAAATCCAAGTCGCTCGCCGCAACCCGGTGATTTGGGGCGTTAGCTGCTACGAGCGTCCGATCGACGGATACTTGAACGGAGCCACTCCGTTTCCAATTCGGTGCGACCCGGGCAAAGGTCCAGTCACGTGGGGTGCATTCATGTCGGAACTCTACAACAAACTAAATGCTCGCTTGCGTTCATCGAAGACTCCTGCACGATCGGTCAATGCGATTGTAAACAGGGGCATCGATTCTTCGCCGGTCGTCGATATTCTTCTCGAATTCGGACCACTGCTCACCGTCGCCAACGAAATTGTGATGGTCGCCCGCTGCCTGAGACGTCCCAAAAAAGTATTCCGAAAAGCAGTCCCCTGGCTCCTCACGTTGTTTCACGAATGTCCGCAGAATGGCCTTAATGACGGCCATCTCTGGGCGGTAGGAGATTCCATTTACACGATCAACGACAAGAACTCCTATCCTGATGTGATTGAGCTTTGTCGTCAGGGCATCAAATACACGAGTGCCCGCCAAATGCTCATGGGGACATTGGCCAGAGCCAAAACTGATGCAGCATATGACGTTCTCATCGAGTGCCTCGACGACCCCACTGTTTTCGCTCACGCGATCGAAGGGCTTGGCCGTTTTGGTCGCACCGAGGGGATTCCGATCTTGGAAGCAATCAACGTCCGAAAGGGATACTACGAAGCGAAGGCAAAAGAAACTGCTCTGCGTCGCCTACGGAGCAAACTGTCATGACTTAGCGTAATCTAATCGGCCCCGACCCTGGTTGGTGACAACGTCTGATACTCGAATCACCGACTGTGAATAGCAGCTAACGATCATTTCAACCGGAGTGCCCGGCAGTACGTGTTCTGAATCCGGAATCCGCTCGCGGGCACCCGGTTAAATGGTGCGTTAGCCTAGAACCCGAACCCAAGCACGAAGGTCACGCCATGCACAACTCGCAGACACGTCCGAAATTGCATCTCAATGTCATTGCATCCTTGCTTGTTCTTCTTCAGGCAACGCAAACACTCGCTGCGGAGAAGTTCGTACGTTTTGGTCTTGAAGTCGGAACGACAACGAATCCTCGACCTGGCGCATCCACGGGAAGGATCATTAAGGGCCACCCCGCCACGTATGTCGGCCGTGTCAGTGATGGAAAACTTATCTCACTTGGCGATGGCGACTACACGATCACGACCGTTAACGGAACGGTGATCACGAATTCAAAACAGTTCGTCGATGTCGTGGCAAAGTCACTGCCATTAATGACCTTCGGGGCGTTCAACCAACGAACTGGACGGCCCGATCTTTACGTTGCCGTCTTGCTGACTAAACCATTCACTGCCGAGTCCGTAGCACCACGAAAGAAGGCATTCGCAGAATGGTTTGCTTCATTCCGAAAAGGGCTACTGGCGCCACAAGCAGGGCCGTCACAATCTCCACGTTCCGTCGGCCCCACTCCACAACAAATTGCAGCCGACGTTCAACGGACACAGGCTGAACTTCAAGCCAAAGAAGCCCAACTCCGCGCAACAGAAGGTCCTTCCCGCATTCCAATCGCCTCCGCCATCGCAATATTGGAATTCCGGCTCGCCGATTTGAGATTTCAACTGTCCGCCTACAAGTAGCACAACAGGCTAACCAGCGGTTCAACCCGAGCGGCGGTCCACGTCGCTCTTGCAATCAAAGTCCATCTCCGCCGCCGGGTTAACCGGGGCGTTAGGCAATAAGAGACCCTCATGGGATCTGGACAGAAAGGCGAAAGCTACACCAAACTGATCGTCGCTGGTGCAATTGCCGGATTAATCGCGACGATTCTTGGGACGGTTGCGCTTTACCACTTGGGCTATCTCGGTGACCATTCGAAACGCGTTGCCAATGATCCGCCTGAGCACTCAACAGCGACTCCCGCGCCAATCACGCAAGAGCCACCTCCACCGAACAAAACGAACGAACCCACGCCATTGATCGCCGCCCCCGACCTCCGGCGTCATATTGAACAATTCTACGATCACCGCCAGTCCGGTCGCTGGACATCGAATAACACAGGGCCGCCGCCCGGCGCTCTGCTGCCTCCTCACTGGTTTTTTGGTGGTCCGTTTGGATATGTGCGTGAAGTCGATAAGCTGGACGGCGAGGCTCGTGCGTATTTTGTGTACGAGCAAAACTATATCGTGGCAATTGAGAAATACACGGAGACACTTGCGAAGGATCCAACGTTTCTTAGCGCTCGACTCTGGCGCGGAATCACGCAAACATATTGTGGTGTTGAGCTGGATCGTGCCATTGAAGACCTTTCAGAAACGATCAAGGCAAACGTCACCGGCTCTACACTCGGTTATGTATATTTAACTCGTGCACTCGCTTTGGCAGCGAAGGGGAAGACGCAAGATGCGATTAGCGACGTTACCCGCGCCATTGAGCTGAAACCCCACGGACATAAGTTTTCCACGCTAGCGCGTCCGCTTGATTTCACATGTTTTGCTTACCTACAACGTGCGATACTAAACTCACACTTAGGCCGCTTCGAGTCAACTCGCGTGGACGCAGCCGCTGCTATCTCGAAGTGGTCCCCGATTCAAATAAACCCGACGCCTGACAAGACTGACACAGTAGCAAAGAAGTTTGCGGATCCCGAAACTGTCACTAAATGGCATTCACTTCAACTTTCACGTTGCAATGCTATCCTCGCGGCAGCGAATTTGGCGTTAGGCGAAAGTGTCGATGCGATGACAAATGCAAATGAGGCGATTCGCCTCGACCCTACCAACGACGTCGCCTATTTATGGCGTGCTGCGGGGCACCTCCTAGGAGGAAATGCAGAGTCTGCAGTCAGTGATCTCAACTTGTCAATCGGCCACGCCCCCACAAACTCGTTGGCATTTTCATTACGTGCAATCGCGTTCACGCATTTGGGAGACGACAATCGAGCAGGTCGGGACATCAAGGCGGCGTCAGAGTTGTCACGATCTCAATCGAATGATGAAACCGCATTGCCTAACAAGTAGAGCGTTCTGTCGAGCGAGCATGGATGCGAGCCGAGATAGAATGCTTTGTTCAAGAAGCCCGGGATTTCCGGTTGACTTCCGCCTGCTGTGAGCTAACGGGGATTGCGTCGTTTGCTGTCCTCAATCACTATAAGCGGTGTGATCGGGCGACGGAGAAGCATGGTTTCGCGGATCGTGCGGCATGGAAGAATCCAAGCGGGGATAGCTGCTGGCCCGGGAAGCCTACCATATTCACAGCCGACTGTTTCCAGGGAACCCGAGTCACGGCACAGCAACAGTTTCCCTCAAGGCTGCGGTTGCCCCGCCGCGATAGCGGCTTCCTTGAACAACTCGTCATGTCGGAACTCTTTCAAAACCGGTAGGCCTGCCGCCGCGGCGCAGAATCTCGCAAACCGCCTGACGTAACTGCTATCTGCTTTGCTCCAGCGACTTCGCGCGGCCAGCGGACAGGTTCTCGTAGATGTGGGCCTGGTCCCTGCAGCCGACAGCCATGTCGAGGTCTCCGTCATTGTCGATGTCGGCGAAAACGGCTTCGTGGGCCGGGCCGCTGGTCTTGATGGACCACGTCGGTGTCTCCGGGAGTTTGCCACCGCCGTTCACGTAAACCGAGACGCTGCCGCCGTGGCCGTAGTCCGCACCGATCAGGTCGAGGTCTCCGTCGTTGTCGATGTCCTGAAACTCGAACCCATGAAAAGCGGTCTGCCGTGAACTTTGCCAGGTGACCTTCATGGTTGCCGAGTCAGCCTGCCGGACCAGTTGCAGACTTCTACCGTCTGGTCCCCACGGGCCTTTGGCACAGTACAGTTCGAACTGTTTGTCGCGATCGAGATCACGCCAGTAGAGCCGCTGGGTCCACGGACTTTGTTTGTCGTCAAACACGTCGGTGCCGCCGTCGAAGGCTCCGTCGGAATTGCGATACACGACCAGGCGGCCGGCTCGGTAGCCGGCCACGATGTCCAGGTCACCATCGCTGTCGAAGTCGGCAAAGATGGCGGTCTCTGAGTACTCGGAATGTCCGAGCTTTCGAGTGGGTTTCTGCGACGGCGTGCCGGTCGTGTTTTCAAACACAGCGACGCCCTTCACGGGATCGCCGGCGGCCATCAGCATGTCCAAGTCGCCGTCCTGATCATAATCACCGAAGTCGATCTGGTTTGCATTGGCGATGATCCCCGTTTGCCAGTCCGGAGCTTTGTTGAATTTGCCGGCCTGGTTGAAGTACAGGGTGCAGTGACTCTCGTGCGTGCCCGCCAGGTCCGGCCAGCCGTCGCCATTGAAGTCCAGCACATCGACGTGATCGCAATCGGTTGTTGTCTTCGATTCCCACATGGGCTTGTCGGCGATCTTTCCACCATCATTGCGGAACAGAACCCAGCGTCGCGGATTGGGTGCACTCGTGAGGAAATCCGCATCGCCGTCTCGATCCACGTCGATGAAGCGTGCAATTCCGTCGCCACCGGAGTTCCCCGTCCGACCACTCCACACGGGCTTCGAGGAGAACAGGTCTTCGGCCGGCGCCGTGCCAAGCAGAGACAGCACGATCACTGACGTTGCGGAGGGGATGCGCATGAAAACTATCACCATGTGTGAAGGGGGCATTAACGGTTCTGAATCGTCAACACGGTTGGCTCAGACGTGATATTCAGGTTCGCGATCGTGACGCATCCAGTGGAATCGGCTTGAGCTTCTCCGCTTGCCGCCTTGAACGTCCAGCGAACGATCGCCCCTGGGGCGACATTCAGCTTCTGGAGTCGACGCAAGCTGACGTCCACTGTCGTTTCCGTCGGGATGGTGAATTTGGTTTTCAGTTCCGACGGCGAGATTACAAAGAGCGACACCTCGATGCTGTCGGCAGTCTCAGCCACGCCCTTCCAGCGAAGGAACGCGTTGACCTGCCCGGGCTTCTTGCTGTCAACGTGATCCGGCTAGGGCAGCGGGTCATTGGTCGAGGTGTTCGTAAACACGGGATAAGCCTCGTTCTTCTTGACGCTCAGCCAGTCGAACGAATTGATCAGATCGTTCACCTTCAGGATGTTGGCGTGGTTGTTCGCATGACCGAACGGTCCCCAGTACATGATCAGCGGATACTTGCGGTTACTCATCGCCGCGTAAAAACCGTCGTGGCCTTTCGACCAGCCGTCGTTCTGACCCGAATAGTCAATGACGATCGGTGGGTCCGGCAGAGTGACATTTGCCGGCAACGCATGAGGTGGGAAGTACATCCGGTTGGAAACGTGTTCGACCCTGGCAGGAACATTTGCCTTGATCGCGGCAAAGACATCTCCGTGGCGGACGCCGATGCCGAGCGTACCGCTGCCGCCCATCGAATTCCCACACAGGTAGACACGGTTCTTGTCGATGCCGTACTCCTGAATGACCCACTTCACCGTGTCGATGACCCGTTTGTCGGTGGGGCTGACTTCGGAGTCTTTGTACTTATTGCTACCCCACCACCAGTCCCCTTTGTTGGCTCGGCAGTCGAGATACAGCGCAAAGAAGTCCGGCGGTGCATGGTAGATGTCGTGATTGCCCACCTGAGTCGTACAGGCCAGGCAAGAGTGGACATCGTGCCCGGCAGAATGCAGCACGACATACAGTGGTGTATTCGCTCGTGCCCGCTGCGGATGGAGCACCAGGAATGTATCCCGCTGAGGAGTCTCATAGCCCCACTCCTCTTTGACTCCGTGCTGGAACGTTTCCAGTGTCCGCTCCGTAAACACCGACTCCTTCTGCTTTTCAGGAGCCCACTCAGCCGCCTGGACGCAGGCCGAAGCAACAACCATCACGATGAGAACGAGGGCGTTCGTCAGATGCTTCATGAGATCCCTAGCAGTGGCCGGTGTTGTAAGACTTCGCTTGGGGACGACGGTTGATCAGGGTGTTCAACTGAAGTCACAAGACCTTCAATGCATCGCATACCAGATTGAACGACTGATAATGGCTGTCGCACCAGTAGACGGTCAGGCGTCACTCTTACGGTTTTGGGCTGATAACCAGCGTGTAACGAACGGGTTCGACCGCAGCTTTTGCCTTTGCGTGAGCGGCGTCGTTAACTTCGGTCATCTTGCGACGGATCGTGGCCAGCGCGGCCTTTACTTCGGCATCTTCCGCCAATGGGCCACGGAGCTGGCGGAAGTTCGTGATGAATCCTTTGATCATCGACGTCTCGGCCGACTGCTTTTGCCCCACTTCGTTGAGTACGCGGTTGAACGAGGCGACAAACGGGTTGTCGATGAACTCGGCGGCCAGGTTGATACCACTACTGAGTTGCTCTCTGCTGAACGTCTTCGTGGCGGCGCCGAAGGTGACATCTGCCTGAGCGGTTGAGAGGTTCTTCACTGTTAGAGTCAGACGGTTGAGATCCTGATTGAACGGCGAATGTGGCAGGATACTGCGAGTCCCATTGGCATCTTTTTCGTTGCCGGTAAAGCAGAATGGATAGCGACTGCTTTCGATCTCGACCGTGCCGTCTTTGCTGCTGATCACCTTGTGGCCGTCTGAAGCGTCAGCTTTGCCAGAACTGACATCCACGGTGATCATGCCGACGTTTCCGTCGAGTCCCAGAGCTTTCAGAAAGGCGCCAGCCATCAGTAGATGGCCGTTGCGTCCAGGATGAACACCGTCACCACCCGCCACGGGATATTCCTGACCAAAAGCAGCTTTGGCCGAGATCATCGCCTTTTCCATGTCACCAAAGACGTCCGCGTGTGGGAAGTGGTTTTCTTCCGCCAGGCTCTTCGCGATCTGGCCCAGCTTGCGGAGGTTGTCGTTATAAATCTGATCGAAGTCCGGTTCATTGCGTCGCCATGTAAAGCTGTCGACGACGCCGGGCGATCCAACGACAACCGTCGCCCCGGCTTTCTTCATGCGATCGATGATCTGCCGCATGCCGATTTCGTACGTCTTACCGATCCGCTCGTCATACGCGCGGTACGAACCGTCGTTCATTCCGTAGCAGGTCGTTATCACGTCCGGCTTCCAGGGAACCAGGTCGTTCTCCATGCGGTTGGCAAATCCCGGAGCCCGCTCGCCGCCCCAACCGAACTGAAAGCACTGAATCTCCATCTCCGGGTAACACACCTGCAAATAGGTTTCGATGTACTTGCTGTAAAGTTTCTGCTCAGTGATCGAGTCACCGATAATCGCCAACCGGTCCCCCTTCTTCAGGACAGGTTCAGCGGCATGGGAGGCACCAGCGAGTAAAACGGCAACAGCGAATAGACAAAGTAAAGATCGCATTGGGTGAATTCTCCAGAAGCAGATCATGAAAAAGACGGCTCGCCAGTTGAGTTCTTACGCAAGCGGCCTGTTTGCGACACGTAAGCAGGTTCCGTATTCAGCATTCCGGCGAGGCCAGCTTGAGACATCGTGTGTTCCTCGGCCGGGCAGGAAATCGTACTCGAAATGGCTTCGCTCGGAGAAGAATCGCAAGGTGCGAAATCTGGTGATGCGGCCCGATTCCGTGCGGGAGTCCGGCCGCGTAGAGTACGACGCTCGGTAAGATCTTCCGGCGGCCTGGCACCTGAGCTGATCGAGGCTGACGTCTGGCGGAAGATGCGAGCGGTGCTCGTACCGCCGTGACGTCGTCTCAATCCTCAATATCGATCTCTGGAATCAATCAATGCAATGTTTCAGTCAGTTGACCGTCCTGTGTGCCAGCCTGCTGTTCACACTCGCTTCTGTCGTGTCGACGCAGGCAGAAGACGACGCGAAGTGGGTTTCATTGTTCGATGGCAAGACGATGGAAGGGTGGGAGAAAGTCGGCAAAGAGAAAAGCGTCTGGGAGGTGAAGGATGGCTCGCTGACTGGCTCTGGGCCGGCATCGATGCTCGTGTCTACACAAGGGCCGTACAAAAACTTCAAGTACCGGGCCGAGGTCAAGATTAGCGATGGCGGCAACTCGGGGCTGTACTTCCGGTCGACGCGCAAACCCAGCTTCTCCGATGGCTACGAAGCTCAGATCGACAGCACTCATCGTGACCCCATTCGCACCGGTTCGCTCTACGGCTTCTGCCATGTTTACAAGCAGCTTGTGAAGCCGGACACGTGGTTCAAATATGAGGTCGAAGTCCGTGACGACGTGTGGCGTGGTCGCGAGATGACCCGCATTAAGATCACCGTCGATGGCAATGAACTGTACGAGTACATGGATTTCGCCATGACGTATCCGGCAGGTCACTTCGCATTTCAGCATCACGATCCCGGCAGCATCGTCCACGTCCGCAAAGCTGAAGTCCTGCCGTTGGAAGACTGAGAGCGTCCAGCCGTTCCAAGGGGTCCAGTCTCTGTGGGGCGCGGATTATGCGGCGGTTTTTGCAGCGTGGGAGCTGTTTTCTCCGTAAGGTCGCAGTCCGGCGGGATAGGCGGCCCTCAGAGTTGCCCCGTAG
>Ga0209402_10006550_pt1 | contig 10138 bp, 4 predicted proteins | sample ArcticOcean_MG_C_3_FD_187437 | JGI IMG/M metagenome (GOLD analysis project Ga0209402, IMG submission 187437) | Marine microbial communities from western Arctic Ocean - ArcticOcean_MG_CB8_126 (SPAdes) (version 2) | ecosystem: Environmental > Aquatic > Marine > Oceanic | place: Arctic Ocean... | reverse complement strand
AAGAGCGGCGAGGCGGCGGGCGACGGCCACCTGGGCGTCCAGTCGCCGCAGGACGAAAACGGCGACGGTGTTGCCGACTGGTGGAACTGGACGTCCGGACACCACATCTCCTCGAGCGGCGCCTTCGCGACGGAAGTCGCCGAGGGCACCTACAAGATCACCGCGGAACCTGGCTGGAACCTGTCCGGTGCCTCCCCCGTTGACGGCTACATCGACGTCGCCTCAGACGGCACGGTGACCTGTGACACCGACTACGGACCCGGCGGTTGCACGATGTCCAGCGGTTCGGTGGTCATGTCCTGGGGGACGCCGAACTTCCAGGCGGTCATCTACAACCCGACCAACGAGGCCGGAGAGATCGACGGCGGACTCGACGTGGAGCGTTGGTACCAGTCCGACGGCAGCCTGGCCACCAGTCTTGAGAACGCGCAGTGGACCCGATGGACAGGTTGGGGCAACGGTGGCACCACCGGCCTTGTCGAGCTCACGCTCGCCAACGGCGTCTACAACGTCAGGACCCGACCGGGTTGGGGAACCGCAGACCTCGCAGGTGCCAGTTTCACCGTCGTCGTCACGAGCGGCACGGTTGACTCGTGCCAGACCACTGCCAGCACCCCGGCAAACTGCTCCACCAATAGTGGCGCCTATGTGCTTCCCCTCTCGACTCCTAACTTCTCAGGAATGGTCGTAAAGGGCGACTACTCGACCGCCGCGCCGTGGTCCCACATCTCGGTGATGCAGTGGCAGGATTCGGACGACGACGGAGACATCCAAACGGATCAGTGTTGTGACCATCCCGAGTGGATCGGAGGCAGCAACGCCCGACCCGTGACGGTCAACAACCAGACGGTCGCCAAGTTCGGCATGAGCCTCGCCGACGGGTCGTACGAACTCGACGTCCACCCGTCATGGGAGGACACGACCTCGATCCGTCGGAAGCTCAACTTGACGGTCGCCAGCGGTTCGGTGACGGCCTGCACCCCGGTCTTGGCCTGCGCTTCGGATGGCCAGGGCGGCTACACGCTGGCGCTGAACACCTCGAACGTCTCGGGGTCCCTCACAGACTCTGACGGGGCCGCCGTCCAGTACTCGTTCGTTGACGTGATGGTGGACGACGACGGCCAGTCCAACACGGGTGAGAACGGCTACGAGTCGTTCGTGACCTGGGCCGACGTCAACGAATTGGGCGCGTTCAGTCTCTACCTCGATGCTGGCCAAGCCGGAGCCGCCCGGAACTACCAGTTGGCGGCCTTCCCGTCGTGGTCCGATACCACCCACCAGCGCACGTTGGTGACGGTCGAAGTGTCTGGTGATCCCGCCGCAGTTACCAACTGCACGAAGGTCACTTCGGGCGATTGCATCACTGCCGGGAACTTGACGATCCAGTTGTCTAAGGGCAACTACTTCGGGACCATCAAGAGTTCGACAGGCGACAACCTCTCGAATGCGCTCGTGATGCTGCTTGATGGCAGCGGCGCCGTGATCACCGACTCTTTGACCAATTCGAACGGCGTCTTCTACCTGAACATCAGCGACGGCGACATCAGCGACAACAGTTGCACGAGCAACAACGTGTGCGACCTGAAGGTGCAGCCCGCCTCGCTGGCTATCGGATCCGCCGTTGACCAGGATACGACCTTCCAACTTGGGACAGATATTACGACTGGCCAAACTGCGAAGGATCTGGGTTCCAAGACCCTGACGGTCGCCAGTTAGTCGGCGAGCGTTTAGGGCGGGCGAGACAAGACCGGGAATTCCGCGATCGGGGGAATGATGACCGACATTTTGGGTTGGCAGGGAAGCCGTCGAGTTCGCGCGGTGTGCCTTATAGCGCTGTCAGGGTTCTGGTTGTGGGCGACGGCGAACCCCGCGGCTGCAGGTGCGCCCTCCGCCCCGGCGGCGCCGACGGTCACTGCGGACGCCGCGTCGGTCGACGTCACCTGGAAAACGGTTACGTCCAGCCCGGTCGTCACGGCCTATACGTTGGCGACGCTCAACGAGGACGGCACGGCGCTCGTCTCCACGATCAGCGTCGATGCCGCGAGTGGCGATGATGCGTCGGTCACCGTGACCGGACTCACCAACGGCACCGCCTACACCTTCAAGGTGCTGGCCAGGAACGTCGACGGCAACTCCAGTTATTCGGAGATCTCCACCACAGCCACTCCACGAACCACGCCTGACGCGCCAGGCATTCCAACCCTCGTGGCAGCTGATGGATCACTGGCAGCCACATGGACGGCTCCTGCCAGCAACAACGGCGCGGAGATCACCGGCTACACCGCAACGGCTTCGACGGCCGGCTCGGCAGCCGGCACGTGTTCAACCACCTCGAATACGGACCTCGACTGCACCATCTCGAGCCTCACGAACGGCACCTCCTATGAGGTCACCGTCACGGCAGCGAACTCTGCCGGTAACAGCAACGCCTCGACTGGCGCAGCCGCCACTCCGTCGACCACGCCGGGAGCCCCGACCGGCGTCGCCGGCACTGCCGGCGCAGGCCAGGTCACAGTGACGTGGTCCGCCCCGACGGACACAGGCGGGTCCGACATCACGCAGTACACGGCGACCGCCACACCGGATGGAGCGTTCTGCGTATCGACCTCTGCCCTCACCTGTGACATCACGGGCCTCACCAACGGCACCGCCTACACCTTCCGGGCGAAGGCCACGAACGCCAACGGCGCTGGCTCCAATTCGGCGGCCAGTTCCTCGGTCACGCCCGTCACCACGCCCGGAACGCCGACCGTGTTGGCGGGGACCGCCGCCGACGTCTCGGTTGCGCTGACCTGGACGGCTCCGACGGACACCGGCGGTTCGGCGATCACCGACTACACGGTCGAGTCGTCGTCCGACTCCGGCACCACCTGGGCCACTTTCGCCGACGGCACCTCGACGACCGCCTCGGCCACGGTGACCGGTCTGACTAACGGCACCGCCTACACCTTCCGGGTGACCGCAGTCAACGCCCAGGGTTCCGGTACGGCCACCTCCGCCTCCTCGGCGGTCACCCCGGTCACTACGCCCGGCACGCCGACCTCGTTGTCTGGCACCGCCGACGACGCGTCCGTCGTGCTCAACTGGACCGCACCGACCGTCACCGGAGGCACGGCGATCACCGACTACACGGTCGAGTCGTCGTCCGACTCGGGCACGACATGGACGGCGTTCAGCCATGACGCCTCCACGACAGCATCGTTGCGCGTCACGGGCCTCACCAACGGCACCGCTTACACCTTCCGGGTCAGTGCCGTGAACGCCGTTGGCACCGGCACCGCCTCGGCGACCGCGTCGGCAACGCCGGTGACTACACCGACTGTTGCGTCTTCGGTGGTCGGTACCGTTGGAGACGCGCAGGTAGCGCTGACGTGGACCGCTCCCACCGACAACGGTGGATCGGCGATCACCGACTACACCGTCGAGTCGTCGTCCGACGCGACCACATGGACGACGTTCGTCGACGGCACGTCGACGACGGCCTCAGCCACGGTCACCGGCCTGACCAACGGCACCGCCTACACGTTCCGGGTCAGCCCCGTCAACGCCGTCGGCACCGGCACTGCCTCGACGGCCAGCGCCGCGGTGGTTCCGGTTACCACACCGGGCGTGCCGACCGCCGTGGCGGCAACCGCCGACGGCACCTCGGCGACCGTCACCTGGACGGCATCCACGGTCACCGGCGGTACGGCCATCACGGGTTACAAGGTCGAGTCGACCGTTGACGACGGCACCACCTGGGCGACGGCGACCGCCGACACCGCCTCCACGGCGGTCACCGCCACCTACAGCGACCTCACCTCGGGCGCCAGTTATTCCTTCCGGGTCTCGGCCATCAACGCCGTCGGAACCGGAACGGCCTCGACCGCCAGCGTCGCCGTCCAGACCGGCCCACCGGCCGCCGAGGTGAACGCCTGGCTGGCGACTGACGAAGCCCGGAACTTCCTCGCCATCCTCGCCTTCGCAGGCCAGGAAGCGGCCAATCAGGTCGCTGCCGAAGCCACCGAGGTAGAGGCCTGGGTCGACAGCGCCGATGGGCGCCTATTCCTGGGCCTGCCGACCAAGGCTGAGGAGGAGGTTGCGGCCACCTGGGCCGACAGCGCCGATGGGCGCCGGTTCCTGGGCCTGCCGACCAAGGCCGAGGAAGAGGCTGCGACCAACCTCTGGCTGGCCACGGACGAGGCCATCAACTGGTTGGGCGAGGCCCCGACCACGACCGAGGAGTGGCTCGCCACCGACAACGCGACGGACTTCTTCGAGGCGATCGCTGCAGCGGAGGCAGCGGCGGCGGCAGCAGAGGCGGCAGCGGCCACAGCCTTCTTCGAGGCAATCGCGGCAGCGGCAGCGGCAGAGGCGGCAGAGGCGGCAGCAGCCACCACGGCCTGGTTGGCGACGGACGAGGCCGCCAACTTCCTCGCCTCGCTGGGCTGAGCAGAACGGCCCGGTCGCCGGGCCCATGACCGACCTGACGCCCGCAGGGGCGGCGGCTCTCGACGCCGTCGACCCGCTGGCCGGGTTCCGCGAAGCATTCGTCCACGACGACGCCGACCCGGACCTCATCTACCTCGACGGCAACTCGCTCGGACGCCTCCCGATGGCCTCGGTCGGCCTGGCCGAGGACGTGCTGCGCCGCCAGTGGGGACAGCGCCTCATCCGCAGTTGGAACGAGGGCTGGTTCGAGGTCCCTCGGCTGATCGGCGATCGCATCGCCGAACTCGTAGGGGCCGGACCGGGTGAGGTGGTCCTGGCCGACGCCACGTCCGTGGTCCTCTACAAGGCGGCGGTCGCCGCCCTGAAGGCCCGCCCGGGACGTACCAGGATCCTGACAGACGACCTCAACTTCCCGTCGGACGTCCAGGTCCTACGGGCGGCCGCCCAGGCCGCAGGACCCGACCACGAGGTCGTGATCCTGGAGTCCGACGGCCTGCACGGTCCCGTCGACGGCCTGTCCGAGGCCCTCGGTGCCGACGGAGGCGCCGACGTGGCGCTGGTGTCCCTCAGCCACGTCGCCTACGGGTCGGGCTGGTGCTGGGACCTGGCGAAGACGACCCGGGCGGCCCACGAGGCCGGTGCCCTCATGCTCTGGGACCTCTCCCACTCGGTCGGCGTCGTCCCGACCGACCTCGGCGCCGCCGACGTCGACCTGGCGGTCGGATGCACCTACAAGTACCTCAACGGCGGCCCCGGATCGCCTGCGTTCCTCTACGTGAACGCCGACCGGACCGACCTCCAGAACCCGGTGCGCGGCTGGTACGGCTCCGACGACCCGATGGGCTTCGGCTTCGACGCCGGCCCCGCCGCCGGTGCCTCCCGATTCCTGACGGGAACCCCGCCGATCCTCTCCACCGTGCTCGTCGAGCCCGGCGTCGACCTCATCCTCGAGGCGGGGATCGACCGCCTCCGGGCAAAGTCCGTGGCCCTGACCGAGCGGTTCGTCGCCCTCGTCGACCTGCACCTGGCGCCCCTCGGCTTCGGGGTCCGATCGCCCCGAGACCCCGCCCAGCGCGGCTCGCACGTCTCGTTGTGCCATGACGCTGCCCAGGCCGTGAGCCAGGCCCTCGTCAACGAGGCCAGGGTGATCACCGACTCCCGACCACCGGACCTCATTCGCTTCGGGTTCGCCCCGCTCTACATCGGCTTCGCCGACGTGGACGAAGCTGTCCGGAGGACGGCGGAGGTCGTCGAGTCGGGTGGTATCGATCGCTGGAGGGGCGTCCAGCCGGTCGTCCCGTAGCCGCGGTCAACGGCCGGCGATACGGTCCAGCACCCGCTCGGCGATTACCTCTCCGATGGCAAGCGATGCCGTGGCCGCCGGCGAGGGGGCGTTCACCACATGGACCGCTCGTTCCCCGTCGACCAGGTGGAAGTCGTCGAGTAGGGCGCCGCTGCGGTCGAGCGCCTGTGCCCGGATGCCCGACGGCGCCCGGCGGAAGTCGGCCGGGTCGAGGTCCGGAACCAACCTCCGGGCCGCCTGGGCGAACCGGCGACGGCTGAGCGAGCGACGCAACTCGCCGAGCCCCGTGGGCTTCGGGCTACTGTCAAGAATAGCTATATCGGCATGTCAGCTTTCTAGGTAGGGGTATCCAGACGATGAGTCCCACACATATGTCTTTGCGTAGGTTCCTGCGAGCGGGAGTGGCCGTCGCCCTCCTTGCCACAGGCATGATCGTGGCAGCTCCTGCGGCCCACGCCGCCGAAGGAACCTTGACGGGTTCGGTCGTTGACGACAACGGTGCCGCCATAGGTGGGGGTCAGGTTGTGCTGATAGAACCGGAGCCCGGCATCGCACCGATCTTCGCGGACGTCGCAGTGGATGGCACCTTCTCCATCTCGGGCGAACCTGGGGGCTACTACCTGATGGCGTTGCCTCCTTCGGGCTCTTTGCTGGCTGCCAGCGCTCCCGTCAACGTGGCGTCCGACTGTCTCGCCACCGAGTGCTCGGCTGTCCTGACTGGTGGCGCCTCCGTTGCTGTAGCGGCGAGCCTCGCCCTTTCGGTTGCCACGGTGCAGGGCACGGTCAAAGACGAGAATGGAGTAGGAGTTCCCGGTGCAATGGTCATGGCCATGGCTCCGACATGCATGGGCGGCGGCGGCGGCGGTGGTGGCGGCGACATGGACGACGACGGCGCCATGGACGGCGTCGGCGGCGGTGGCGGTGATATGTCCGGCATGGGAGGCGATAAGGAGACCGATACCTCCACTGGTGCAACTAACACTGAAAGCAGCAGCGACTGCGAAGAGTTCTTCACGATGACCAGCGAGAGTGGCGGCTACCTGCTGGGGGCGTCTACGGGTACCTGGTTTGCCTTTGCCTACAACCCCGCGAACGCGCGCATGACCTCTCCTGCCCAGATCAGCGTTGCCGCAGGGTCTGTTCTTACGAACGACATCAACTTCACGGCCCCCAACGTCACTGGAACAGTCCAGCGGGCATCGGACGGCACGCCCTATGCCAATGCCTTCGTCATGGCCAACGAGTGCGAACAAAGCATGTACGAAACGATGGGCGAGTGCTTCATGATGGGTGAGGGTGCCTTCGGGGCCACCGGCGCTGATGGGACGTTCGCCCTGGCGATTGCGGCGGCAGGGGTCTACAGCCTCGAGGTCGAACCGGCGTGGGGTGACAACTCTGTCGCGGGCTTCTCGGAAGTCTTCGTCCTGGCAGAGGGAGGCTCCAAGGCCACCTGGGGTTCGCCCGCATCGGCCATCATCGGACTTGTTGCCCCAAACGTCACGGGAACCGTCATCCGGCCGGACACGAACACCGGCATCTCAGACATCTTCGTCATGGCGATACCGGTAGTCGACGGTCAGGAGCAGTGGCCGCCCACGGCTGAAGGCCCATCTGGTGAAGGTGGGGCGTACGGGTTCGCTCTTGCAGCAGGCGATTACGTCTTCCGTGCAGAACTCCCCTGGTGGGACTCCTCCCTGGCTGGCTTCATGGCAGCGAAGCAACAGGTGACAGTCCTGGGCCCGGCTTCGCCGCAGACCGTGGACCTCACGCTCGGAGTCCCCAACGTCTCGGGGACATTCAAGTCCGCTACGGGTACTCCGGTGAACTGGGGTTGGGTCGAGGTCTGTTTGGCGCCCGGCACCGACTGGCAGATTCACTGCCAGCTCACCACGGCCGACGGCGGATACCCAGGCGGCAACATCCGTGAAAACGGCGAATTCAGTTTGAACCTCCATCCTTGGACGAGGAACGTGGAGACCTACGAGCCAGATGCAGAAACTGCGGGTCCGTTCACGTTCACGTTCTGGCCCGACGAGTTCCAGAACTCAGGTGTCGCTAAGACCATCGTCACAGTCACCATGGACGACAGCGAAACACTCAACAAACAGGTCGCCTCTGCGGAAGTCGGCGGTGTGAACGTCCTACAGACGGACGGCACGTTGGCGATCACAGCGGCTTCACCAAACCTCAGCGGCACGGTGTGGAACCCTGTCACCGACGCGGCCTACACCTCGGCCCCCAATTCCTGGGACAGAGGACACCTTTGTGCCGAGAACCCGACCACATGGTCATGGGACTGCTCCGGCATCGCTGCAGACGGCACGTTTGGGATTGCCCTCGACGACGGCACCTACACGATTCATGCCGAACCTGCATGGGGAACAGCGACGTTGTCGCCTGTGTCCTTCACCGCGGTCGTCGCCAGTGGAACGGTGACCGCCACCGGTGCCGCTGCCAGCCAGTCGGCGGCAGGCGAATCGGTCACGGTCACGCTCGGCCAGCCCAACTTCACGGGAACCATCAAGACCAGCGCAGGCGCCGGTCTCGGCGAAGGCCACATGGAGATCATGAAGGCCGTGACCGAAGGCTCGAACACCTGGTATGAGTGGGTCAACTGGGCCAACATCTCGGACGCCGGCGTGTTCGCACAGAAGGTCGACAATGGCACCTACAAGATCCAGGCCAACCCCGGATGGGGCATGAGCGGCTATGCGGCGACTGAGGCCAATGTCACCATCAACGACGAAGGTGTTACCTGCAATTCCGGTTGCGTAAACGTTGCAGGACCGACGGACGGAATAGTCCTGACCTGGGGTTCGCCCAACCTGGCAGGTGTGGTCATCAACCCTTCGACAACGGCTGGCGACCCTGAAGCCCAGTTGGAGATCTTCAAGAAGGTCGACGGGAACGGCGACGGTGACGTCACCGATCCCGAGGACTGGGACCAGTGGGAGACCTGGGCCATGGCAAGCCGTACCGGCACCTTCGGCGTGCGACTCGACGGCGGCAGCACCGGTGAGACCTACACGATCAAGGCCATGCCGGGATGGCGCACCACCGGCGTCTCTGCCACGAGTTACACGGTCTTGGTTGCCGCCAACGACACGATCACTTCAGTGACCGGCCCAAGCGGGGCCGTCGAGCCGACGGAAGGTTCGTACAGCCTGTCGTTGTCGACACCGAACGTGTCGGGTTCGGTCGTCAAGGCCGACGGCACCACAGCGGCGATCGATGCACACATCGACATCCAGAAGTGGTACGACGGTTCGAATCCCACAGACGCAGACTTCACCGATCCCGAGGACTACACCCAATGGGAGGACTGGGCGCGCTCGCGCCCCAAGGTCACCGGCTCCGGAGCAGACGCTGTGACGACTGCCAACTACGGCGTGTCCCTGGGCGAGGGCACCTATGAAGTGTGGGTCTGGCCTGCGTGGACCGACTCCACTTCAATTCGCCAGCGCACAACCGTGGTTGTCAACTCGAGCCTTCAGGCCACCTGCGGGTCCGGGAACGTCCCTGCAGGATTGCCCACTGCCGGGTGTGCTGTGGACAACAGCACCGGTGCTGTCAACTTCGCCCTTGCTACGTCGAACGTGGCCGGGGATGTTGCCAACTCCGAAGGCGCTGCGGTGACGTGGTCGAGCGTCGACATCCTCAAGGACAGTGACAGCAATATCGGTAATGGCTACGAAGAGTGGGTTACCTGGGCCGAGATCCAGGGAGGAAGCACCAATGCCGGAAAGTTCGCGGCTTATCTTGAGGACGGCAACTACCAACTGCGGGTGTTCCCAGGGTGGAGCGACACCAAGAGCCAACCGAAGAACGTCGCCATCGCTGTCGCCTCAGGCTCGGCCAGTTGCACCTCGGGTTGCACGGTCGGTGACACGGGTCGGCTTGTCATCGCGTTGGCTGCCGGCAACGTGACCGGCACAGTGCAGACCAGTGCGGTCGGCAACGCAGGCCTCGGCAATGCGTTGGTCATGGTCGTCACCGACGGCGACAACGGGAACGGAACCTTTGGCGACACTGACAATGAAAGGATCGCCGACACCACGACAGGTGCCACCGGGGAGTTCTCCGTACAGGTCGGCATCGGCGGTGGCTACAAGTTGAAGATTCAACCGGCACCGCTCGCATCCGGGACAGCGGTTGACGTTGTGACAATCGACGACACCGCTTGGGCGGTAGCGGACGACGGTGGCGGCGACCCAGGTGCAGTCGAACGAGGAAACATCGTCTTGGATGGCGCATAAGCGGCAACTCGCATACTTGAATCAGGCAGGAACCGGTATGACTTGCCGCACCGCGGCGGAGAGGTAGAGGGGATGTTCGGCGTGAAACGACAGGTTCGACGGTTTGGATTCTTGCGGCAAAAGCCGGGAGCGTTGTTGGGGGCAGCAC
>Ga0209402_10006543_pt1 | contig 10144 bp, 7 predicted proteins | sample ArcticOcean_MG_C_3_FD_187437 | JGI IMG/M metagenome (GOLD analysis project Ga0209402, IMG submission 187437) | Marine microbial communities from western Arctic Ocean - ArcticOcean_MG_CB8_126 (SPAdes) (version 2) | ecosystem: Environmental > Aquatic > Marine > Oceanic | place: Arctic Ocean... | reverse complement strand
AAAATCAAAGATATTTAAAATAAAAAATATTATAAAAGAAAAAAATATTTTAGAGAGAAATCTTCATGAAGAAATTACTTCAATTTGGAAAACTGATGAATTAAAAAGATCCAAACCAACTCCAGTAGAAGAGACAAAATGGGGATTGGCAGTAATAGAAGATAGTTTGTGGAATACTGTTCCAAAAATTATATCTCGTTATGATAAAGCTATTCTAGATTATACTGGTAAAAAATTACCAATTGATTATTCGCCATTCATATTTGGATCGTGGATGGGGGGTGATAGAGATGGAAATCCCAATGTTACGGCAAAAATTACTCAAGAAGTTATTTTTTTATCGAGATGGGAGGCGGCAAATTTATATGAAAAAGAATTTACTAAAATTATTCAAAAACTATCTATGCATGAATGTTCAAATATTATTAAAAAAAAATCAGGAAAAAGCCAAGAACCTTACAGAGCTTACTTAAGACCAATTAGAGATAAACTAAAAAATACACAAAAAGAAATTGAATTATTTTTAAATGAAAAAAAACCTATAAATAATGCTTTAATTGTTCAATCAATTAATGAAATTATTAACCCTTTAACAGCAGTTTATAAATCATTATGCGAAGTTAAATGTGAGGCAATCGCAGATGGCTCAATACTTGATTTATTAAGAAGGGCTCGGACATTTGGACTAAATCTTGTAAAATTAGACATACGACAGGAAGCTAGCAGACACAAAAAACTTATGGCTAGTATTTGTAAACACATAGGCCTTGGAGATTTTAATAAGTGGTCAGAAGATAAAAAAAATAATTTTTTATCAAATGAATTTAATTCTAAACGACCCTTAATATCAAAAGCTATGAAATTTGATAAAGAAGATAGCGAGACGTGGGCTACATTTAAAATGATTTCAAAATTACCAAAAGAATGTATGGGCGCTTATGTTATCTCTATGGCATCAAGAGTATCAGATATACTGACAGTCTTGGTTCTTCAAAAAAAATCTGGAATTAAATCTTGTTTACGAACAGTTCCATTATTTGAAACTTTATTAGATCTTCAAAACGCAAATAAGGTAATAAAACAACTTTATGATATCCCCTGGTATTTAAAATATTTTAAAAAAAATCAAGAAGTGATGATTGGATACTCAGACTCTAGTAAGGATGCGGGAAAGCTTGCTGCAAGTTGGGCGCAGTACTGCGCTCAAGAAGAACTACAAAATGTTTCAAATGAATATAATGTCAATTTAACTTTATTTCATGGTCGAGGAGGATCAGTAGGAAGAGGAGGTGGGCCAATCTATGAAGCGTTATTATCTCAACCGCCAGGAACTGTTAATGGGCATACAAGAGTAACTGAACAAGGAGAAGTTATACAGCAAAAATATGCAACTGAATCTTTAGCAGAGTATAACCTGGGCACATATATAGGCTCTGTTTTAGAAGCAACTCTGTCTCCACCAATAAAACCAAAAAGACAATGGCGAAAATTAATGGAAGAGATGAGTAAAATTTCCAGTAAAGACTATCGAAATAATCTTAATGATAAAGATTTTTTAAAATATTATTTTAAAATAACACCACAAAAAATACTAGAACAACTGTCGATTGGTTCAAGACCAGCAAAAAGAAATAAATCCAAAGACATAGAAAGCTTAAGAGCAATACCATGGGTATTTGCATGGACTCAAATACGCTTTCTTTTGACTGCCTGGCTTGGAACTTTTAAAGCATTAAATTTTGGAATGAAAAGTGAAAATATATTAAAAGAAATGGTGGTCAGGTGGCCCTTTTTTAATGCACAGATGGATATGTTGGATATGGTGCTAGTAAAAACAGACCAAAGAGTAAGTAAATTTTATGAAGAATGTTTAGGGGATAAAAATTTAAAATTTACAGGTGAAAGATTAAGAAAAGAATTATTATCACTGATACAAGTAAACAAAAAAATTATTCCTAATTATATTATAGAAAAAAGAAAAGAATATAGAAAATCTATTAGAATAAGAAACACCTACGCAGAAGTATTGAATATTTTACAAGCAGACATAATGAAAAAGCTAAATAAACCAAAATTAAAAATTAAAGATAAAAAATACTTAAAAGATGCAATGTTAATTACAATTGCTGGTATTGCAGCTGCTATGAAAAACGTCGGATAACCTTAAAGAACCAAGTCTTTTAAAGTTTCTATATATTCTTCAAACTCTTTTACGAAAGATTCAGTAGGTTTAATATTTTTTTTTCTTTGGTCTATTGATGTTTTTTCTAGAAAGAAAAATTTTTTTTCACATGCTTCATTAATTATTAGTGCAGATTTTGGTCTCGATGTTTTAAAAAGTTTTGTTTTAAGTTCTTCTACCGACAATTTTTCTTCATGCTTATATGCCGACATAACTAGTAGCATCATATGATAATGTGAGGGTGATTTTCTAAAAAAGTAGTTACTTGAGGTATGAGAATGTCTCATTTGCTCTTCCCAGAAATTTAGTAAATCTTTTGTTTTTTGCATTTAAGCCCTAACCTTCGATTTTGTTGGATCATAGAATGGAAAAGGCACAACTTTTGCAATAATTCTTTTCTGGTGCCCGTCAAGTTTACCTATCTCAACCTCAGTTCCTATTTCAGAATATTTTATATCAATTCTACAAAGAGCAATATTTTTTCCAAGTTTTGGTGACAACATTCCACTGGTTATTATTCCAACTTGACCACGACCTATGTGAACACAATCTCCATTAGCTGCTGGCTCATGCCCAACCAATTCTAATCCAACTAATTTTTTTTGTGGATTAGCTTTTCTTTTAATTAATTCTTCCTTACCTATAAAATCATCTTCTTTTGTTTTAAGTGGTACTGTAAATCCAATTCCAGCCTCAAATGGGTCTGTTTGATCATCAAATTCGTAACCATAAAAAATAAGCCCAGCTTCAATACGAACCATGTCTAATGCTTCTAAGCCTAATGGGGTAATATCAAATTCTTTTCCTGCGACCCAAACTTTATCCCAAACTTCACTAGCATCTTTAGGATGACACCATATTTCGTAACCTAATTCCCCCGTATAACCCGTTCTTGAAATAACAATTGGAGTTCCTGTCTCATTATCTAATCTTGCAATTGTAAACTTGAACCATTCGAGCTCAGTAATTGATGCTTGTATCGGAGGAGTCCATACAAATTTTTCTAAAATTTTTCTAGTATTGGGTCCCTGAACAGCAATATTATGAATGTGATCAGTTGCTGATTTTATCCAAACTTTATAGTTTTTCTTTTTAGCTTGTTCTTTTAACCATTCACCACTGTATTCATCTCCACCAATCCATCTAAAATTATCTTGTCCCAATTTAAATAATGTACCATCATCAAGCATGCACCCATTTTCATAACACATCGCTGTATAGACCACTTGTCCTACTGATAGCTTTTTAACATTTCTGGTAAGCGTATATTGCATTAGGTTTTCTGCATCTGGTCCTAAAATTTCAAACTTTCTTAAAGGAGAGAGATCTGTTGCAATCGCACTTTCTCTACAAGCTGTATATTCTTTAATAGTTCCAGAATTAGTAAAATTGTTTGCTAACCAGTATCCTTTATACTCAATAAAATTTCTTGTTAACTTCGAAGTTTTTTTATGAAAACCTGTTTCTTGAGTTAATTTTGGTTCTGCGTCTGTTTTCATTCTAAATGCAATCGCTTTTGAATATTTTTTTTCCTTTGGATAAGTTCTAACAAATATATCAGTTGGATTCCACCCATTTGCCGCATCAACATCACATGGACAGGCTGAAGAAATACAAGTTAAATCTTTTAAAGCTCTAAATAATACATAATCTCCAGGCCTTGAGTAAGGTTCATCAAAGCTAGCAACATTATTTGCATCAATTGCTGTATTGAAAAAAAGATTTATCGCAGACCAACTTTTTCGAGAATTAACATCATATTTTTTTAATCTATTGTTAAAATTATCTGTGCAATTAATATGACCCATATAACCCATATCTTCATAGTACTTAGATGTGCACGCAAGATTAAAAGTATCATGTCTTCCAACGGTATCTCTTACAACTTCAACCATTGCCTCATGATCACTATCATAAAATTTTGAAAACAGTCCTGGACCAGGATAAGCGCTACCCATAAATGTTCGTGTAGCCTTATCGTCTATAATACTTTCAATTCCATCATTTAGTTTATTTGTATCAAAAGCTAAAAAATCAGAACATTGTCTTCCACCTGGATCAATTATTTGAATATATTCTCCAGCTTTTACTTCATAGGATTCTGCAGTTCTTCTTTGAACAAGTTTTTCAAAAATTGGATCACTAAGTGGATCGGGTAAAATGAATTGCTCATCTGTTTCTGTAAATTTAGCTTTATTTAAAAAAACAGTTAAATCTGTTGGTGGATTTTGTTCGTGAACATTCATAGCATCACCTGGTGCTGCAATCATAACGATACATTTATCTTTTGACTTTAAGATTATTTTTTCATCCATTAAACAATCTTCATTAAAAATTATAGATGATTTAGCTTTACTTAAATCTAAGTTTTTTTTCTTAAATAATTTTGAGATTTTTTCATCTTGTAAAATAGTTTTTTTTGAAAAATTTGCATTTGCATTTTCTTTTAAACTTAAAATTGATAAATCAGATTTACCCTTTGAATTAAAAACAACAATTTCACAAACTTGTTTTCCTTCTTCATTAATAATCTCTATCTTATCTTCCTGAGAAACTTCTATTACAGAGAGTCCACCACCTTTTACAAAATATTTTTCAACTCCAGGTGGTAAAATATTTAGTCCAGGGTTTTTTATATTTAAGCTTGTTTGCATTTATATTCGTTATTCTTTAATTCTAACAACACTAATTCATTAATTAAACTAGAGTATTAACATTAAATATATATATATTATATTATCAACCAGTGTTGACTATAATTTCAAATCAGAACATAATTAATTATTAAATTAATAAAGGGGATAAAAATGAAAAAAATAATATCATTGTTATCTGCCCTAGTAATTTCAGTAGTAAGTTTGACTGGAGTTTCTAATGCAGCAGATAGTAAAAAACCCATCGTAATTGCAACTCATAACTGGTCAAGTCAAGTTGTTATGGCTTATGTTATTGGTGGAATTTTCGAAAGCATGGGAAATAACGTTAAATATGTGCCAGCGGACTCACAAGCAGTATATGAATCTATGCGTATTGGTGATGTAACTATAGTACACGAAGTTTGGGAATCTGCTTTTGGTAAATCATTTACAACAGCTATGGATAAAGGTGGTGTACTTGATTGGGGTGATCATGAAGCAAGAAGTCTTGAAGATATGGGATATCCAAACTGGGTTACTGACAAAGGATTATGTCCAGGTCTTCCAGATTGGACTGCTTTAAAAAATCCTGATTGTGCTAAAAACTTTGCAACACCTGACTCAGGTGGAAAAGGTCGTTGGTTAGAAGGACCACAAACTTGGCACCAAGATTTGATGCCTCAGCGTATGACAGCACTTGGACTAGACGATCTATGGACAGTTAAATTTGCTGGTAGTGCCGATGCACTTTGGGCAGAATTAAAAGCAGCTGAAAAAGAAGGAAGAGGAACTATAATATTCAACTGGACACCAAACTTTACAGACGGTGCTGGTTTTACATTTATAGACTTCCCCCCATACTCTGCTGGTTGTAGACCAGAAGATGGTGGTGATGGAAAATGTGGTTCGCCAGATGGTTATTTGAAAAAGGCTGTAAATGCAGACTTTCCAAAAACTCATCCAGCAGCAGCAGCAGCGTTTAAGAAAATGGCATTTTCTACAAGTCATATTGGCGCAATGGCAGCTTCAGTTGACCTTGACAAATTGACTCACGAAGATGCAGCTAAAAAATGGTTAGCTGACAATAAGAGTGTTTGGAAAGCTTTTACCAAATAAAGATCAAAGTTAATAAATTAAAATCTCTCCCAACTAAGTTGGGGGGGATTTTTTTTAAAGGTGATGCCCTCTCACGGATTCAAACCACGTACCTATTAATTAAATGGTAAAGTATTTTTTATATATATCTCTCAGCTTATTAACCTTTACTTTATCTTTTGCAAAAAATGTAAATATACAAGAGGATATTAAACTTGCTTTTGTATGTGAGTTAGAAAAGAAAATACTTAAGAATTCAGAATATAATTATAAAACTTTTCTAGCCAAAGATTTAGATGATAAAAATTTAGATAAATTTGAAATTGATGCAAAACAACCAGAAACACTTTTGATTAATGGGTTGTCATTGTTTCTCTCAAAAACTACAAAATTTGATGTAAAAGTTGTAAATAAAGATGTAGTTTTATTTAAAGCTTTTGATAAAGAAAAGAATTACTCTGAGTCAGGTATAATTAATAGAAAAACGGGTGAATTAGTGCATGAAATTACAATAGGTTTAAAAAGTGATAACCTTGAAAAGGATATTTCTTTTTATTCATGTAGCAGAAACAAAAAAAAAGCCTGATTTTTTTTTATATAATTTTGTGTAAAATGAAAAAATGAAAAAATGAAAAAATATCTCTTTTATATAATTTTAAGTTTTTTAATTACGACTTCAGTATTAGCTCGAAAGACAGGTTGTGAAGGAAATTGTGAAAATGGTTTTGGTAAATGGACTTATACAGACAACACAACTTACGAAGGAGAGTGGGTTAAAACACAAAAACATGGACAAGGAGTTGAAACTTGGCCTAATGGATATATTTATAAAGGTGAATTTAAAAACAGTGAGTGGAGTGGACAAGGAATTTTAAGTTTTCCAGATGGCTCAAATTATGAAGGTGAATGGGCCAATGGTTTCATGAACGGAGAGGGAAAATTTACTTGGTATGATGGAAAAGAAAAAATAGGAACTTGGAAAAACGGTAAATTACAAGAATAATTAAAACAATGTTGCAAAATAGATATTTAAATAAATTAAGAGAGTTATCCGAACCAGTTAGACAATTTGGTGGTCTTGTTACTATAACAGTTATCGTAATTTTATCTTTTGCTATTTTAAATATTTTTTTTGGACAAGGTGAAGAATTGGTTGCTAAAATGAAAAAAGAGGAGAAAAGAATTGCAGAAGCAAACAAACTAAATGAACTGATTACAAGCCTTCCGTCAGGTCTTCTAGTACTATATGAAGGAACTGATCATTATAGATTGTCTGAAGAACAATATGAAACAGTTTGCAATATAACAAAACTTATTCCTCAACGTGCTATTATGGGTGCCAACTTAATAAATTTTAAAGCTAAACAAGTATATACTAATAATGGTAATCTAATTGATGAAACATTTGTTAAATGGGACAAAGAGAATAATAAATGTATTGCTGGTTTTGTTTTAAGTGGAAGCCTTGATAGTGGAGAAAAAGAAAAAATTACCGTTAGTGGGGAGGTTTTAAATTTTTTAAATACTGGAATTGACACAAGAGTTTATTTTATTAAAAATTTTTAAGGAGGAAAAAAATAAATATGAATAATATATAAAGTGTATTTTATTTTTATTTCATATAACTTATTAAAACATTATGACTGATACGGTAATTAAATGTGATTCTGTATATAAAATTTTTGGGACAAATGCCAAAAAGATGCTCCAAGAAGCAGATGGAAATGTGAATGCAAAAACATTCCAAGAAAATGGATGCATAGTAGGTGTGAACAATGCTTCTTTTGAAGTTTCAAAAGGAGAAATGTTAGTTGTGATGGGTTTATCAGGCTCAGGCAAATCAACATTATTAAGATGTATTTCTAGATTAACAGATGCAACTGGTGGAAAAATTTATATAGAGGGCCAAGATTTACTTTCATTAAAAAATAAAGAACTAATTGAACTTAGAAGAAATAAAATGGGAATGGTATTTCAAAGTTTTGCTTTACTTCCACATAAAACAGTTTTGGAAAATATTGCTTTCCCACTTCAAATTAAAGGAGTTAAAACTCAAGAATGTATTAATAAGGCTATGGATATGGTTAAACTTGTCAGTCTTGATGGAAGAGAAAATTATTTTCCCAGAGAGCTTTCGGGTGGACAACAGCAAAGAGTAGGTATCGCTCGATCACTAGCTGTAGAACCTGATATTTGGTTTCTGGATGAACCTTTTTCTGCATTAGATCCATTGATTAGAAAAGAAATGCAAGAAGAATTTTTGAGACTTCAAGAAAAATTAAAAAAAACAATTATGTTTATTACACATGATTTTGATGAAGCGTTAAAGCTTGCTGACCGTATAGCTATTATGAAAGATGGAATAATTGAACAGCTAGATACTCCAGCCAAAATTGTTTTAAATCCAGCAACAGAATATGTAAAAAAATTTACTGAAGAAGTACCTAGGGAAAAAGTTTTAAAAATAGAAGATGTAATGGAAAAACCAAATAATGAAAATTTAAGTGATTTAAAAGTTTTAAAAAATGAAATAATTGAAAACGTAGCTGAAAAGATTTTAACTCAAGAAAAATCAGTAGCTGTAATTGATGAAAATAATAAAATTGTTGGAATTGTTCATCCATCAAAAATAATTCATACTGTTTTTGGAGGAAGAAAAGATAACAGTTAAATTATGGAATTATTAAAAAAATATCCAAAATTATTTCAATGGTTATTTTTGTTGGTCGTATTTTTTACTTTATGTTTTGCGATTGATGTTCCTGAAACCTACAAATTTATAAGAGGTCAAGCTGAATTCATTAAAGACCCAAATCAAAGTACTTACACATTATTTGGCATAGAAGTAAGGTATTATGCATTTGATACCCTTTGGAGACTGCCTCCTTTACTTGGATGGTTGCCTATTTGGGTAAATGACTCTTTGTTTTTCTTATTGAATGATTGGATGCCAATGGAATTTTGGAATGAAGATACTCAAGAATACAGAACTCGACCTTTAGTACTACAAATAACAAGAAATATAACTGCAGTTATGACATTTCTCATTGAATTAATTAGAGAAATTTTATTAGGTGGTATTGAAACAGTTGTTGCATTTACGAGTTGGGATTGGATAGATAAAAATCCATGGGCAAAACTGCCAGGTTTACCTTGGACAATCGTTGCAGCGGGTGCAGCAATATTAGGTTACAAACTGAGTGGTAAGGGTCTAGCTATATTTGCTGGTATAGTCATGATTTATATTTCCGTATTTGGTCAATGGAAACCTTCAATGCAAACACTCTCTTTTATATTAGTAGCAGCACCACTTTCTTTCATTTTTGGTTTGAGTTTAGGCATTATGGCTTACAAGAGCAAACGTGTTGAGAAAATCTTATATCCAATACTTCTAGTTATGCAGACTATGCCCCAATATGCAGTTCTTGTCCCAGCAATGGTTCTGTTTGGCATTGGTGATCATGCTGCAGTTATTATAACAATGGTTGTTGCTGTTCCACCAATGATCCTATTAACTTTGTTAGGTCTTAGAGGGATATCTCCTGAAGTTATTGAAGCTGGCAAAATGAGTGGATGTAATAATTGGCAACTTATGTTCAAAGTATTAATTCCAACTGCGAGAAGAGACATTTTAATTGGAGTGAATCAGGTCATTATGGTGTGCTTTTCTATGGCGGTTATTGCAGCTTTTATAGGTGCTAAAGGATTAGGGTGGAATTTATTGTTAGCCTTAAATCAATTGAATATTGGATTAGCATTAGAAGCCGGTTTATGTATTAGTCTTATTGCAGTACTGTTAGATAAAATGTCTTTGGCTTGGGCAAATAAACAAACAGATTATTTTGGTAGTCTCACTTTTTTTGAGCGTCATAAAAATGGATTGTTTTTTGCTGGTGCAGTATTGATTGCAGTGATACTTGCCTCCGCTGGATCTTTTTACTTTAAAGAAGGTTTTAATTATTTATATGAGATTCCACATAATAAAGGAATATCAACTGCAGATTTTTGGAATAAAGGTGTTGATTGGATTTGGGATACTTTCTTTCAAACTTTAAAAATTTTTAATACATGGTTGATAGTAGATGTATTACAACCCATGCGAGCCGCCTATTTACGTATGCCTGCTGTTGCTACTTTAGTGTTAGTGGTTGGAGCCGGTTATATAATTGGCGGAATTCGTTCAGCTTTTGTAGTGGGTGGATTAACATTATTTATAGCGCTAAGTCCATGG
>Ga0209402_10006541_pt1 | contig 10149 bp, 16 predicted proteins | sample ArcticOcean_MG_C_3_FD_187437 | JGI IMG/M metagenome (GOLD analysis project Ga0209402, IMG submission 187437) | Marine microbial communities from western Arctic Ocean - ArcticOcean_MG_CB8_126 (SPAdes) (version 2) | ecosystem: Environmental > Aquatic > Marine > Oceanic | place: Arctic Ocean... | reverse complement strand
TTGATTGATGCGAATGATAGATTAGATATTTTGGATAAGTACAATAATTTTGAAACGGTTTAATGCTATTCAAGTAAGGATAAGTTGTTCGAATGGGGAATTCTACCGAGGAGTCTGTGAGCGTAGCCCACGCCGCACCAGAATTACTAATGCTGCTCTACCCTAATTACAATTGGTCCAAAAATATAAAAGAAAAAACTTGTAGTCAGTGCAAAAAAACAAAATCTGCGGCTGGGTTTTATAAAAAGGAAAGAGCCTCTGATGGGTTGCAGAATAGATGTAAAGTTTGCCAATCGAAATACCACAAATCACGCAATTTTTCTATTGACCCCAACTTAAAAGAGCAAGAGTGTAGTCAATGTAATAAAATTAAATCTGTGACTGATTTTTATAAAGATAAAAGAAAATTTAGTGGTTTGAAATCCCAATGTAAAGTCTGTATTTCAGAACATATCAAGAAAAATAGAGACAAAATAAACAAACGTGAGAGACAAAGATACGACACAGACATTTTGTATAAACTAAGCCAGATGATAAGATCGCAAAATAACAAGATTGTTAATGAAACCAAGTTAGAAAAAACAAAACGGTCCTTTGAAAACCTTGGTTGCACTATTGTTGAATTTAAAAAACATATGGAATCTCAATTTGTTGAAGGAATGACTTGGGAAAATCACGGGAATGATTACGATAATACAAAACGTTGGCATTCAGATCATATAATTCCGGTATCTTATTTTGTTAAATATTCAGAAGATCCTTTTCGAGCAAACAATTATAGAAATCAAAGACCTATGTGGGGCCAAGAAAATATGTCCAAGGGTGATACTTTAGATATGGAACTAATAAAAAAGTATGGTATAGAAGATTTACTACCTAAGATTTGAGAGGAGTATTTAAATGCTCATATGCTACCATAGGTCATCGAGTTTGGGCACATTTTCTTTTTGCCCTCAGAAATACTTCTTAACATACAATCTTGGCTTTAAGGACAAGCAGAATAAAAAGGCCGTGATGGGAACGATTGTCCATAAGTGTATGGAGACGCTAGGCAATATCACTGTAGCCAAAAAAGGGGGTAAGCGTAAGATTAAAGACGAAATGTTTAATCATACTTTTAAGGAATTGGAAGACCTTGATATGATTAGCAAGACGTGTTTTGACTATTACGTTAAGCATACGCCCGAACTATCTTTTACTGCCGCAGAGTATAAGAAATGTCATGAGTGGTTTCTTAAAGCCCTCGCCTTTCAAGACGGTAAATTAAACCCTCTGAATCAAGATATTGATGCTGTCGAACAGTTCTTTGATATCACCATTGATAAACCTTGGGCGAAATATAAGTACGAGGTTGATGGAGAAGTTATTGAGGGCAACTTATCTATTAAAGGTACGATCGATGTTATTGCCAGAGAGAGTGATGGTTACTATCAGATATTAGATTATAAAACCGGGAAGAGAATCAATTGGGCAACTGGAGCTATTAAAGAACAGAAGGATCTTGAAAAAGATACACAGCTCTTGTTGTATTATTATGCTCTCAAGAATATGTTTCCTGATCGGGAATATTATGTGAGTATCTACTACATCAATGATTCTAAAATTGATGGTGTTGATGTCAAGGGCGGGTTGTTTGATATCTGCTTTGATGAATCGGACTATATTAAAGCGGAAGGTATTCTTAGGGCGAAATTTGAAGAGATTCGTGATACTAAACAGCCGAAACTACTATCTCAAGAGAATACCCACTGGAAATGTAAATATCTGTGTAAGTTTTCAGAACAGTATAAAGATATGGACAAAACCGTATGTCAACACATAAGAGATGAGGTTAAAGATAAGGGCATTAATCAGGTTGTAGCTGAATATGGTAAGGGATTAACGCATATAAGTTCCTACGGAAGTGGCGGCGGGGTTCTTAGCGAAGAAGACAAGGCCTCGGATTCGGCCTGATCTCGAAAAGTTTTCACATCCCGACCGAAAATGACTTGCTAAAATCACGCATTTATGCTAATTTACGCCACTGAGAACCTCAAATTTGCAATAGAGGAGTTGATGCCAGATGGACAATCACCCGTCCTTCCATAAAGCCATAAATGAAATTGAGGAAGGCCTATATAATCAATTGGACAATCATATGCTTAGACTAAACGGCACGAAAGTGCTTGAGTACTTATTTCGTGATAGAGTAGACCCTTTTGTTTTGAATTCAAGTATTGAAAGTTCATATGCCTTGGTTCCCCACTAGAGTCACTTCTCACTATTCCCTCTTACAGTCAACTCTTAAGCCAAAGAATATCGCCCAGACGGCCAAATCCCTTGGCTATACCTCAGTCGCACTGACTGATTACGTGTCTGTTTCGGGAGCAATCCAATTTATAAAGGCTTGTAAAAAGGAAAGGATAAAGGGGGTCATTGGTTGTGAAATCCCCGTAGAAGATAATGGGGGAACTATTGTACTATTGTGTAAGAACAAAGCTGCCTGGACTAAGCTGTTAGAAATTGTATCTATTTGCAATAAGGATAAAAACCTAATACTACCACAAGAGTTGCTGTCTTTAGTAGATGGGGACTTTTTTGTCATTGACGGATATATCGGAAGTCGCCTGTTTTATCATATGGTGGATGACCCGGCTTGTATACATAATGCAGAAACAGAAGAAGATGCTTTAGTCTGTCTAAAGAATACTAATGAGGAAGTGGTTCGTTCAGAGATCGGGAAATATCGAGACTCGTATGGTAGTAATTACTACTTGGAGATCAATAGGATTAATGGTGAAGAATTCCCCTCTTCAAATGTTATCTCTGACTACTTAATGCAGGTTGCCACGGATATAAATTTCCCCAACCTGATTGCCGGTTGCCCTGTCAATTACGCCAAGTCAGAAGATTCCACGGATCATAGACTATTGCTATCATCCAAGATGAAGGTCACCAACTCTAATTCCCAAAAGGGCTTGGTTAAGGAAGACTTCTATAAATTCACCAAGTTCTTCAAGAGCAACCTTTATTGTTTTCCAGCCCCACAGAAGATGTCTGAATTATATGATTCTAATTTGGTTGGTAATGTAGACATTATTGATCAAGCTTGTGAAGAGTATAATATTCTCTCTAAGCCACTACTTCCCATTTTTGACTGTCCCGGTGGCTTAAGCCAGATCGAATATCTAAAGCAGCTATGTCGTGATGGGTGGAAGAGTGTTCTAATCCCACAAGGAGTGGTTACCACCAAGGAAAAGCAGATAGAATATAGAGATAGAGTCCTTAGTGAATTAGCGATTATTGAGAAAGCTGACCTTGCTGGATATTTCTTAATTGTGGCTGATTATGTTAATCTTTTTAGGAATAAAGGAAGACTAATAGGCTGTGGGAGAGGAAGTGCTGCCGGAAGTTTAGTGTCCTATTTAGTTGGCATAACCCTTATAGACCCAATCCCCTACGGCTTATTGTTCAGCAGATTTTATAATGAAGGACGCAACACGCCAGATCACGTGTCACTTCCCGATATTGATATTGACTTTCCCCCGGACCTTCGTGAAGATGTGATCACTCATCTTAGGGATAAATACGGTAATGACAAGGTCTGCCAGATGGTAACCTTCGGACGTTTACAGGGTCGTGGGGCACTTAAAGAAGTGCTTCGTATTAACGAAAGCTGTACGTTCGAAGAGATGAATCAGATGACTAACAAGATTCCTCAAGAGGCTTTAATTTCTGATAAGCTCGATGAAATGGAAGAACCTTCAGTCATTCGCTGGTGTTTAGAAAATGACCCAGATGCTCTCAAAGAATACTGCTTAGAAGTTGATGGCAAACTTACTGGAGATTACGCCAAGCAGTTTGAACAAGCTCTCAGGATTGAGGGAACTTTTAAATCCCAAGGCAAACATGCGGCGGGGGTAGTCGTCTCATCTATACCCCTTCATGAATTTTGCCCAATGGTCAAACCTACTAAAGGAGAAGATCCAGTGGCTGGTTTTGAAATGAGTGACTTAGAAGCTGCGGGTGGCGTTAAATTGGACCTTCTTGGTGTGAATTTGCTCCGAAAGATAGAGGATACTGTTAGATGAAAAATGATATAAATGATATAGAATTTGAAACATGGAAGAGTTTTATAAGTAATAATAATCCCGATATAACACATTGTTTGGAGTGGAAATTTTATGATGGCTCAAAGTTTACATCCTTAAATGATGTGGTTAAGGCGATTTATCAAAAAACTAATTAAACCAGAAATGGAAGCGTACCTTAGACGTAAAGTAACACCGACCTAATTAGAATGGTTTATGAAAAAGAGGATACCGTTAGATGAAAATTTATATACCAGACTTAAGAGACAAAACCATGAGTCACTTCTATGATCTTTGGAACAGCATCGGAATTCAGTGTGAATCCATGCCAGTAAGACGAATGGAAAAAATTTGTTGGACTGAGCGTGGTAGTTCAGACGGCATTTTGGAGGTAGCCTATAGTGAATGAATTACTAAAAACAAGTTATAAGATTCTAGTTCGGGAAAATCCTAGTACTAATCATATTAAATTAATGATGATGTATCGACAGAAAAGAATTCCCGAAATTATGAATTACTCTAGAATGGTTGGGACGGCATATGATTGGTATTAGCTATATTAATATAAAAGTAGAATCCGAAGATTATCATCAGAAAGTGTGGAATAGTCTCACACATACTGGTAGAATGAAATTGAGAAATTGCTTATTTAATGATTTTGTTATGCGGAGTTACCCCATAATTCTTACTTACGAAAGAGAAGTATGATATACAATTCTTACTGTGTATACGACCTTGAAACTACGAGTCCTTCACCGAGACGTACCCAAATTGTACAAATTGCTGCCGTAATGGTTAATAGTAGGACTCTCAGTATAGTTCCCGGTTCTGAGTTTGAGTCGCTGGTCCAGCCAAGTTTTGATCCAGAGTTCTGCGAGCTACACAATCTTGACCTGCTACAACCAGGGGCCGTCGCTGTTCACGGTAAGACTGAAGCTATGCTGAGGAAAGCCCCTTCACTTAAATCTGTCTGGAATAATTTTTGTGAATATGTTAATGAATACAACTATAAAGGAACGAACTGGTCAGCTCCTATTGCGGTAGGGTATAACAATAAGTCATTCGACAATCGAATTATTGAAAGGGTGATGTGCGACGAACCCTGGGCTTATGGACCCTGCTCTAAAGACAAGACTCGTGCTGAATTGTTCAACAAGTATTATTCTTTGGACGTAATCGATATGATGATTATGATGTTTGAGAATGATAAAAAGGTGAATAAAATGTCGGCAGACGCTTTAATTCGTGGCCATATGGGCTATGCGAAAGGCGAAGCTCACGATGCTATGGGTGACGTAAAGATGACGGCAGAGCTTTTCTGTAAAACACAACGGTCTCTTCGGGCGTTTGCTAAAACCAAAAACTTTGAAGGAATGATGAAATGAGAGATTACCCTTTTTATTTTACAGTCCCGATTAGAAAAGGGATAGCATTTTGAAAAAAAATAAAAGAGAAGGATTTACATATTTTGTTCAATCGGATGAAGGCGGTCCTGTAAAAATTGGGTTTAGTGTTAAACCAATAGAAAGGTTAAAAGGGCTACAAACGGGTAGTCCTGTTAAATTGAAAATACTAGGTTTAATTAATGAAGATCAAGAAGATAAATTACACAATAAATTTCATAATTTTAGACTCCACGGAGAATGGTTTATTCCGTCACAAGAAATTAAGGATTTTATAAATAACAAATGCATGAAAGACTTAGATTCTTTGATCAAAGATAATCCAAAAATTGATTTTGAACATAAGGTTATAACCCCTATAAATAAAAACGTGGCCTATTTAGGTAAAAATATAAAAGATCCTGGTGTATATTTTGACCATGTTTTTGAAAATTCTTACGATTTATGGGAAAAAGTAAGTCTACTAGAAGATTATTGGTATTGTGAAGATTTTTCCAAAGAAGCTTATGAAGATGAAGAAATACTTGCTGAAGAAGTAGGCGATAGAACCGAAAACCCCATTTGTGAATATGATGTGATAGAGAATATTTGTTATTATGTTTTATACAATGATTTTATAGAACAGATCTTAATAAATTCAGAAGAGGGTTATTTTTGTTTTAAATGTAGACATTGTAGCTCTAAAAAGAATTGGGATATCGTAAGTAGATTAGCTAGTGAAGTATATGATATGGATGAATTTACTGGTGCTTGGACCTTTTTTGTAATGTTTGAAGAAAAAAATAAGTTGATAGGTATTGATTTATTCACCTTAGAACATAATAAAATGATTAATAGTATGAATAGCCAGAGGGGGGACGGAGAAGTAATAATTGAGCCGTGGAATTATATTTTTGACCCTTCAAAACTGTTAACTAAATCATATGAACAAAACATTGCATCTTCTTAAAGGACTTTTATCATGGAAATCCCCCAACTATTTGAAGAAACACGTTATGGTATGCCCGGTGCAGACCAGATTCTTCCCAACAGAAACTACCTAATCGGATATTCCTATCTTTTTAGACAACCCCGTTGGGCACTTCAAGTTATTGACGGGACAGCCTCAGACGTTTCTGTCGATCGTCAAGACTGCTTCAGGCCCGATTTAAGGGTGCCGGAAACCTTCAGGGCGACCTTGTCGGACTATGCCGCTTCAGGCTACGATAGGGGGCATCTGGTGCCTTCTGCGGATAGCAATGAGACCCGTCTGGAAAACAGTGAGACGTTCTTATTGTCAAACATGAGTCCTCAAGCTCCCGATATGAATCGGAGAACCTGGAGAATGCTTGAGGCTGCTATTCGTAAGGTTGCTTTAAAGCCTAATGTGGTCGAAGTCTATGCTATTAGTGGCCCAGTTTTTGATTTGGGCCAACCTTTTACTAAAATTGGTGACGATGTAGTAGTTCCCCACCAGTTCTTCAAATCGGTACTGATTGAAACCAATAAGGGGCGAATTGATTTTTGCTCGTTCTTACTTCCTAATAAAAAGGAAGACATTAACTTTAAGGACTGTACGGTATCTGTTGAATACCTTGAGTTCAGAACAGGATTGCTCTTATGGGACAGACTCAAAGGTACGAAAATAGACAAGGCCAAAGCAAAGAACAATATCAGACCAATGGTCTAAACGAGGATGAATACTGGCGAGATTTTTTGTGGGGGAAACCTCTTAAAAAGTACGGCGTTAAAACCGTTAATACTTGGCAGGTGGACAAGTTTGTCGCCGCAGAGCTAATGATGGGATTCTATTGATGAAAATAGTAACAACGCCTGGTTTAGACTATTGTCTATGGATAGTGTCGAACCCATTATGGCGAAGTACGGCACTTGTTAATCACGCAATAATGATTGCTATATGGAGTCACCGAGTAGATTCCGGCCCTATTGGAGATTCCTATGATCAGGCCTAGTGTCAAGAACTTAGACATTACCAAAATTCCCCTGGACGATAAAGCCACTTGGGATTTACTCTGTTTGGGCAATACCAAAGGTGTGTTTCAATTAGAGACTCACCTTGGTAAGCATTGGTGTAAAGAGACTCAGCCTCGTACTATGGAAGAACTGGCCGATGTTATTAGTGCAATTCGCCCAGGTACTTTGAAGGCAAAACAAGACGGAAAGTCAATGACCCAGCATTATGCCGACAGAAAGTCTGGTAAAGATGAAGTGGGCAGTTTGTACAAACCTATTGACCATCTGGTTTCTAACACTCAGGGGATTATTCTTTACCAAGAACAGTGTATGCAAATCGCCCAAGTTATGGCGGGCTTTACTGAGCAACAGGCGGACTCTCTTAGAAAAGCTATCGGGAAAAAGCTTGCCGATCTTATGGCTGAAGTCAAGACTGAGTTCTTGGAAGGGTGTGATAGGAATGGGCACTCCAAAGAGGATGCCGAGCGTATCTTCGATATTATTGAAAAGTCGAATCGTTACAGCTTCAATAAGAGCCTTACCTTGGATACTTTGGTTGAGACACAATCTGGGGAGATGGTCACCATAGAAGATGTCCCCATTGGAACTAAGATTAAAACTCCCGATGGATATGCCACTGTCAAAGATAAATACGATCACGGGGAACAGGATGTCTTTGAAGTCACTATTGGTGATAATAAGATCAAATGTACTGTTACCCATAAGTTTTTAGGAGAAGATGGGGTAATTTCCCCATTATGGTCTTTCCTTTTTACTGGCCGTTCTATCCTTGGTCGTTTAGATCAATACATTGAAGCGGAAGTTTCCAATAAAAACCCTATTACGGATAGGGATGGTATGAGAGGATTTGAGATATGATTTATAAAGTAGAGACCTTCCCGGTTGGGTATGACGAAGAAGGTATCTATAAAGTAGTGTCATACACGGAAGGTGAAGATGGTGGAGTCGATGTGTTTATAGGCGATTTAGCCAATTGCGAAGCTTATATTCGTTTACATAAAGAAGGGTATATGTAATATGCTCCAACCAATCCCTGACCACCACCTTGGTTTGGTAGCTGTGGCAAACGAGATCGCAAGATTTATTCAGGACGAACGAAAGACTTGTGGATGTCTTTATACAGACCGAGTAATTATTAACCTATGCCCTAATCCTGACATGATGTCGGCAATATCGCTCATGAAAAAAGAAATCGAAAAAGAGACTCAGTCCATTATTAAATACGACTGGTCACTACCTGAAGATAGGAAATTTACTTTAGACGTGGACAAAAGGTTAAAACTTTTGAACAAGGATATGGCACGTAGGTGCGTCAACTATGGAATGAATCTGGAGATATTATGAAGGTCTGGACACTACCATTAAAATATTCAGAAGACAAAGTGTGGGAATATGCTAAAGAACCTGTTGAATTAGAAATACCCGACGATGTATTAGAAGATATGAAGTACGGGGAAAAGCCTGTAATAGAAATGTTTATTGTAAAGCTACGCAGTATTGTCTTTGTTTTTCTCAATGAAGAATCTGCTATTTGTTATCAGGAAGGGTTTAAATTTGGCATTAGTACTGAGAGAGCTGGTGATGCCTTATACCATAGTCGTTTAGATCAATATATTGAAGCGGAAGTCTCCAATAAAAATCCTATTACAGATAGGGACTTTGAGATATGACTTGTGAGATTTTCAAATGTAAGTGCGGTAAAAAGACAACGTATCGAGATGGTTATCGGTGTCGTATTTGCAAGAGCTGTTACTGCAAAGAATGCTCTCTAGAGCACTTTGGCCTTATTGAAAAAGATAGTAAGGTAACATACAGGAATATTTTTAAGACAATATTTTGGTTTTTTCGAAAAAGGTTTTGGCCGGGAGTTGATAAGTCTGATGCACGGCTGTAAAGGCATAGGAAACTGTTTTATTAATGGTTTATATTTATGGTATAAACTGGACTTCAAGGGCATTCCCATCATTAAGACCAGGTCCGGGACTCTTATCCCCCACTTAATGATTAAACAAAAAAATTGTCTGTGGCACTTTAGGGTTGAAAAGAATTTTCTTCCATCACCATGCCACCTTTTCATCTTTAGAGGAAGATACGAAAGAAAATATACATGAAATCTTTTTTTAGTTGGATGTCGATTAAAGACGTGGTTAGTATATCGGCGTTGTTGTTGATATTCTTATTGATGATAGTTTCTTATACTATGGCACCAGTTAATTGGCGAGCATCTGATGTGGATAGTAAGAATGTAACAGAACGAGCCGATATCATTAAACAAAACACAGAGATTATTAAGTCTCTCGGTGGCTGTGCTGCAACAAGTAGCGTTATTACTGATTTATTACTAAGGGTTTCTCACTATACAAGAGGACATAAAAAGGGCGACCGACTTTGTCCTGAATGTACAGGGGGCGACACAAACGTTGTTGAAAAATATTTTGCTGAACGATTTGAAGAGAAGGAAGAGTCATCGCTGGGCAAGTTCAAGCCAACTCACAAGCAGGTTATGCAAGATTTAAGAGAAATAGAATCATCTATTGATAGTATAACTTTTGGGCATTTAAACCAGATGAAATATCTGGAAAACAGGTTGTTGACACACAGAAATAAATCGATGGATGTAAAAAATGAGTAATTTTCAATGTGAAAAATGCGGCACGGTCTGTTACGATACTCCTAACGGTTACATTACAGGGTGCGAACAT
>Ga0209402_10006536_pt1 | contig 10156 bp, 10 predicted proteins | sample ArcticOcean_MG_C_3_FD_187437 | JGI IMG/M metagenome (GOLD analysis project Ga0209402, IMG submission 187437) | Marine microbial communities from western Arctic Ocean - ArcticOcean_MG_CB8_126 (SPAdes) (version 2) | ecosystem: Environmental > Aquatic > Marine > Oceanic | place: Arctic Ocean... | reverse complement strand
TTCAGGGGTTGACGGTGCAGTCGATGGTGGAGCTTGACGAACTGGTCAGGGGCGGGAGCATCAGTGTGGGTGTGGTGGCTGTCCCTGCGGCGCAGGCTCAAGAGGTGATCGACAGGCTAGTCGACGCCGGGGTCCACGGGATTCTGAATTACGCTCCGGTAGCGCCTCAGGTGCCTTTGAGTGTTGTGATCAGGAACATCGACCCGGTGCTTTCGCTGCAGTCGATGACATTCTACCTGTTGAAGGAAGCCGACAAGGCGTCTGGGAGCTAGTCCCGGCCACCCTTTGTTCTAGTAGTGAAGAGTAATGGTGTGAGGGGAACACGCTCACACACGGCAGAGTCGATCCCCATCAGCACTCCCCTTGTTCAGTGGCATTGTCGTACGTGACGACGTGTGCCACCACTGGGGTCAACAACAGCGCCTTGTGGCGCGCCTACAGCGGGCGATTGCGTCGGCGACGGGCGACCTTGACGCGTGCCTGGGACCTTCGCAGGGAGGCCAGGGCCCTCTGCAGATCCATATCGACAGGCGCTGCGGCTATGCGCTCTTGCGCGGCCTTGACGGCTGCCTCGGCCCGCTCGATGTCGATCTCATCAAGTCGTTCAGCGGTGTCGGCCAGGATGGTGACCTTCTCGGGCATTACTTCCATGAAGCCGCCGCTGACGGCGATGAAGCTATCTTCGCCGTCCTTGACTATGCGGATCTCACCGGGCTTGAGAACGGTCAGTAGCGGGGAATGGCTGGGGAGGATCGCCATTTCGCCTTCGACGCCCGGAACCACCAGCACTTCGACCTGGTCGGACGAGACGTGCCTCTCGGCGCTGACTATGTCGAGCTGGAATGTTGACACGGCTGGTTAGCCTTCTTCCTGCATCTTCTTGGCCTTCGCTACTGCCTCGTCGATGGTGCCTACCATGTAGAAGGCCTGCTCGGGCAGGTCGTCGTGTTTGCCGTCGAGTATTTCGCGGAACCCGGTGACGGTGTCCTTGACGGGGACATAGCGACCGGGCTGGCCGGTAAAGGCCTCAGCCACGAACATGGGCTGGGTCAGGAATCGCTGTATCTTCCTGGCGCGGGCGACGATCTGACGGTCCTCGTCGGAGAGCTCGTCGACGCCGAGGATGGCGATGATGTCTTGCAGGTCGCGATAGCGCTGCAGCACCTGCTGGACCTCGCGGGCGGTCTGGTAGTGTTCCTCTCCGACGATCGAGGGCTCCAGAATCCTGGATGTCGATGCGAGAGGGTCGACTGCCGGGTAGAGGCCCTGCTCCGATAGGCTACGCTCCAGGGACACCACTGCGTCGAGGTGGCCGAACGTTGTGACGATTCCAGGGTCGGTATAGTCGTCAGCGGGAACATATATGGCCTGGAAGGATGTGATGGATCCATCCGCACCGGATGTGATGCGCTCTTCGAGGAGGCCCATCTCGGTGGCCAGGGTGGGCTGGTAGCCTACGGCGGAGGGCATCCTGCCGAGAAGGGCGGAGACCTCCATGCCTGCCAAAATGTAGCGATAGATGTTGTCGATGAAGAGTAGGACATCCTGGTTCTTCTGTTCTTTGAAGTACTCAGCCATGGTTAGTCCGGTGAGGCCGACACGGGCTCGGACCCCGGGGGGCTCGTTCATCTGGCCGAATACGAGGACGGTACTGCCGAGGACACCGGATTCCTTCATCTCGTTCCAGAGGTCGTTGCCCTCACGGGAGCGCTCACCGACGCCGGCGAAAACGGAGACGCCCTGGTGCTCTGCACCGATGTTGCGGATAAGCTCTTGGATGATGATGGTCTTGCCGACGCCGGCACCACCATATGCGCCGACCTTGCCGCCCTTCGTGAAGGGGGTTATCAGGTCCATTACCTTGACGCCGGTCTCCAGGACCTCGACGCTGGTGGCTTGCTCATCGAATTTCGGGGGAGCGCGGTGGATGGGCCAGGACTCCTCGGACTCGACGGGCTCAAGGCCATCGATGGGCTCCCCAAGGGAGTTGAACAGGCGGCCAAGTGTAGGTTCGCCTACTGGAACCGAGATGGGCTGGCCGGTATCAACGGCCTCCACTCCGCGCGCCAGGCCGTCGGTCGTACCTAGGGCCAAGCAGCGGACTCGATTGTTGCCGACGTGCTGCTCTACCTCGAGGACGAGCCTCTCTCCGTGGAGTTGGGCCTCAAGCGCGTTGTAGATCGCTGGCATCTGCTCGGGTGGGAACTCTACGTCCACCACGGTGCCGATGACCTGGGTTACTTTTCCGGCTGCCATTGTTCCTCCTGGGATTGGGGCAGGGCCCCACCCATCATATTCGGGCGCCCGGGTTCGTCCCTGGCGCCTGCACGGGTGTCTACTGCTCTACGGCGACGGCGCCTCCGACGATGTCGAGCAGTTCGTTGGTGATACTTTCTTGCCTGGTCTTGTTCATGACCAGTGTGAGTTCGTCGACCATCTCGTTTGCGTTGTCGGTGGCGTTGCGCATGGCGACCATGCGAGCCGACTGCTCAGATGCTATGGATTCGAGTACCGAGTGGTATATCTGGATCTCTACGAATCGGGGCAGAAGCTCTGTTAGCACGGTCATGCTGTCTGGCTCGTAGATGTAACCAACGGACTCGCTGGACTTCAGTTCCGCCGGTACGACCGGAAGGAGCTGGATAACGATGGGCTGTTGGACGGTGGTGCTTACGAAGCTGGCGTATGAAATATATACGGCGTCTACGCGCTCAGCGGTGTAGTCGTCGATTACGATCCGGGCGATGGGCGCCACGTCGAGCAGGGTCGGCTGGTCTCCGAAGTCGGTGAAGACTGCCTTGACGTCCTGGCCGCTACTGACCATGAAGTCTCTGCCCTTTTTGCCGGCGGCTATGATGTTGGCCTTGGCTTCCTGATGAAGGATGAACTGGGCAGCTTCGCGGTTGATGCTGGTGTTGAGGCCACCCGTCAGGCCTCTGTCGGGTGTGACGTGGACTACGGTGAGGTTTTTCACGTCCCTGCGTCGAAGGAGGGGGTGCAGGTTGTCTTCCTCGTGGGGCTGGGCGGCCAGATCGGCGAGGAGGGAGTTCATGTGGTCGTTGTAGGGGCGGCCTCTTAGGGCCATCTCCTGGGTGCGCCGCATTTTTGATGCGGCGATCATGGACATGGCCTTGGTGATCTTGGCTGTATTTTCGACGCTTCGGATGCGTCGCTTTAGCTGTTGTGCGCTCGGCATATGGTCCTTTCGACCATCCCCCTGCCCCCATCCTATCCAGGAAGGGGGTTCAAGAGAGGATTCTGGGGGTTCCCCCCAGTCCCCCGCCAGAGGGTTCAACCCTCTGGACTCGCTGTAAGTTTGCTAGATTGCCGTTGTCAGGTGGTCCTTCTGACCGTTCCTGCGTCCCGTCCTATCTAGGAAGGGGTTTCAGAGAGGACTCTGGGTTTCTCCCCCAGGACTCTGCCAGAGGGTTTTGGCCTCTCTGGACTTGCTGTAAGTTGCTACTAGTAGGGCACGCTCGACTTGAACTCTGCGCCTGCCTTTGTGAGGGCATCGGCGGTCTCGTCGGTGATGTTTTTCGTATCATTGATGCTCTTGATGATCTCGGGATGGCTGGCTTCGAGGAAGCTCTGGAAGCCCTTCTCGAAGTCGGCTATCTTCGTCAGGTCGACATCGTCCAGGATGCCGTTGATCAGTGTGAATAGGACGCATACTTCCTGTGCCAGGGAGAAAGGCGCGTCCTGAACCTGTTTCAGGACCTCCACGGCTCTCTGCCCGCGCTCGAGCTGGGCACGTGTGGCCGCGTCCAGGTCGGAGGTGCCGAACTGGGCGAAGGTGGCAAGTTCGCGGTACTGGGCCAGCTCTAGACGGAGCTTCCCAGCTACACTCTTCATGGCCTTGCTCTGGGCGGCGCTGCCGACTCGTGAGACGGAGAGACCGGCGTTGACGGCGGGCCTCTTGCCCGACATGAACAGTTCCGGCTCCAGGTATATCTGGCCGTCTGTGATGGAGATTACGTTGGTTGGAACATAGGCCGAGACATCGCCCAGGAGCGTCTCGATGATCGGCAGGGCGGTCATCGACCCGCCTCCGAGCTCGGGAGAGAGCCTGGCGGACCTTTCGAGGAGGCGGCTATGCACGTAGAAGACGTCGCCTGGATATGCTTCGCGGCCCGGAGGGCGCCGGAGCAGCAGCGACATCTGCCTGTAGGCCCATGCGTGTTTCGAGAGGTCGTCATAGACGACGAGAGCGTCCTGGCCGTTGTACATGAACTCTTCGGCCATCGCGCAGCCGGCGTAGGGAGCCAGGAACTGCAATGGGGCCGGGTCGGAGGCGCTGGCGGACACTACGATAGTGTGTTCCATGGCGCCATTTGCTTCTAGAAGGGCGACGGTCTGGGCCACTTTTCCGATCTTCTGGCCGATTGCGACGTAGACGCAGAATAGGTCTCCGCCCTTTTGGTTGATGATGGTGTCTGTGGCCAGCGTGGTTTTGCCGATGCCTCGGTCGCCGATGATCAGTTCGCGCTGTCCGCGGCCAATGGCGACCATCGCATCGATTGCTTTGATTCCGGTCTGGACCGGGACGGTGACGGATTGTCGCGCGGCCACGCCGGGTGCGACGATCTCAGCCGGGCGGGTCTTGGTGGACTTGATTGGGCCTTTGCCGTCGATGGGCCTACCGAGGGGGTCGACGACGCGTCCCAGGAACTCTTTGCCTACGGGTAGCTCAGCGACGCGGCCGGTGCTGCGGACCTCGGTGCCCTCTTGAACGGACAGGGGGTCGCCCAGGATAACTGCGCCGACGCCGTCCTCTTCGAGGTTGAGGGCCATGCCGATGGTGCCTCCCTCGAACTCGAGCAGCTCGGTTGAGCCAACTCCGGAGAGGCCGTGGATCCTGGCGATTCCGTCACCGACCTCGACGACGACGCCGACGTCGGTCATCGTGAGATCTTGACCGAACTCTTCGATCTGCCGTTTGATAACGGACGCTATGTCCTGTCCTCTTACTGCCATCGCTGCCTCCCTAAGAGAAACCGCCCCGCCCTGAAGGGTTTAGGGCGGGGTCTGAGGGCCTTCCTCAGACACTTGGCAAGGGTACTGGTCCCCCTGCAGATATGGTTCAGGTTATTTGTTCGACGACGGTGCGGCGCATGCCCTGGAGCCTGGTCCGCAGACTTCCATCGATGACGCGGTCTCCCACACGGGCGACAAGGCCTCCGAGGATGTTCGGATCTACGCCTGTGGACAGGCGAACGTCCTTGTTAACTAGTTTGACCAGGACCGCTTTAATGGCGGCTTCCTGGTCCTGGTCAAGCGGCGCGGCCGATATGACCTCTGCACGCTCGATGCCATTGTGGTGGTCGACGAGGGCCTCGAATGTCTCGATGATTCCTGGAATCAGGTTCGCGAGGTTCCTGGTTGCCAGAAGCGCTAGCAGGTTGGTCGCGAGCGGGTCGACGGCGTCGCCAAGAACTGTCTTTACCGTCTCGATTTTGGCCGCTGCTGGAACCTGTGGAGAGTCGAGAATCCCTGCCAGCTCTTTGTTTTCGAGGGCGGTGGCGACCGTGCGCAGGTCATCTGACCAGGCGTCAAGCTGGCCAGATTCAGTTGCGATCTGGAAGACCGCCTGAGCGTATCGTCTTGGTGAAGCGGCCCTTGGCATGTTTTGCTCCGATGTCGCGGCGTGATGGCAGGCGCGAGCCTACTTGCCGGAGATGTTGGAGCCCTCCTCAAGAACCTGATCAATTAGCTCTCGATGTGCGTCACCGTCGAGGGAGCGGTGTAAAACCTTCTCCGCAGCGGTGATGGCCAGGTCTGCGAACTGGCTGCGCAGTTCCTCAATGGCGGAATCGCGTTCCCTCTGTATGCTGGCCTCGGCGCGCTCTCGCTCTGCGGAGATATCGGTCCGGGCCGTTGCCAGTTCCTCTTCGCGGAAGCGGTCGGCGACTTCACGGGCCTGGACGATCATCGCCTGGCCCTCGGCGCGTGCCTCGGTGAGCTGTGCCTCGACGGCCTCTGAAGACCGAGCGGCATCGTCTCGAGCCCTCTCGGCGGTCTCCAGACTCTCTTTTATCTTCTCAGCACGCTGATCGAGCATGCGCAGAATCGGCTTGTAGAGCACGGCGTAGAGCAGCACAAATAGCAATGTGAAACTCACGAGCTGTGTCAACAGACCGGATAGGTTTATTCCAAGTGCATCCATAATCTTGCTCTCAGCCTCAGCGGCGCCCCTGTCCCAGAAGGAAACTAGAGGCACAACCAAGCGACTCCGGCAATGGCCGGTGCGCCGGCCGCTTCAGGCCACGCCTAGGTCTTTATCGATTGGCCGGCGTTGTTAGACGAACTTTATGATTACTGCGACGACCAAGGCATAGATGGCGATTGCCTCTGCGAATGCGATGGCCAGAATCATGTTCTGCTGGATCGGTCCGGCGGCTTCTGGATTTCTGCCCAGTGCCTCCATTGCCTTTGCGGCCAGCATCCCAATGCCGATGGCGGGTCCCATAGAGCCCAGGCCAATGGCGAGTCCGGCACCGATGTCGGCGATATTTCCTTCTATCATCCCATTCTCCTTAAACGCTTCTTTTTCGAATTGGGGCTAAGCCCCGCCGATTCTACCACTTGCTCGCAGATTTGCGGGAGACATCTCCCGAAGAGCAGGGAGGAGTTGGCATGTGAGGGAACCCCTCACGCTTCCGGCAGTTGGGCTGCGCCCCTCTGCACTCCTCTGTTTTGCCCCTGCTATTGATCTATGTGTTTGTGTGAACCCCGATCGATATTGTTCAGGACGCGCCGGGTCTATACCCTCAAATGGCGTGGCGTCAGTGGTCGTCTCCCCCATGGGCTATGGTGGCAGATGTAGCGAACACGAGGGTCAGCATCGAGAATATGAACGCCTGAATCAGGCCGACGAACAGCTCCAGGCCGAGGAACGGCACAAGGCCGACGAGGGGTATCAGGAACGCCATCGCGATGAGGAGAACCTCGCCCGCGAAGATATTGCCAAATAGACGGAAGGTAAAACTGATGACTCGGGCTACCTCGCCAATGGCTTCGAGGATGCCTACGAAGAGGCCGATCGGCCCATCTTTGAAGTTGAGGAATTTGCCCACGTGCCCTAGTACACCGAGGCTACGCAGGCCCCAGAAGTGGACCATGAACATTACGATGAGCGCCATGGAGAGCGGGGTATTGATGTCGGTGTTGGCGCTTCTGAAGAAGGGGATCAGTATCCCGGCGCGTTTGCCGTCCTCTACGCCGTGCTCTTCGAACTCCTCGAGGGTAATAGCGTCGTCGATGGAGCCCAACGATAGCAGGGCCAATCCGCCGTCGCCTTCAAAAACCTGCAGGTTGACGGAGCTTAGGTCCAGGTCGTGGGGATCGTCGAGAGCGGCTTCCTTGTGGTGCTGGATCTCTTCGGGGGACTCGACCCACCCGATGGTCCCGACGCCTGGGAGGATGCCTAGCCAGTTGGATGTGACTATGAACAGGAATATGGTGGTGACTAGGGGTAGGAACCGGCGAGCGTTCTTGGGCCCCGCCACACTTTCGGACAGACCGAGGAAGAATTCGATGATGATTTCAAGGAAGCCTTGAAGCCTGGAGGGAATCTCAGTCGCGCGGCGGGTGCCGAGGAAGGAGATGAGGACGAGGATTACGATGGCTATCCAGGTGTTGACCATCGTGTTGGTGATCTTGAAGTCGCCGATTATGGGATCGGGGCTTATGGGCTCGGCCTTGAGCTCAATTGGAGCAAGGGGAGCGCCGAGGAAGCCGCCACCAAACTGGTTGCCCAGTGCGCCGCCTACGAGGCCGAGTATGAATAGAATTCCTACCGCTATTACGGCGGTGAGAAGTTTGGGGTTACCGAGGAGGCTTGACACTATTCCTTACTTTGATCCGGAGATTCAGTTCCCTCGGATACGACGGCCATTAACATTCGATACATTCCGATTCCCGCTATGATCAAACCCGCACCGAGGCCCAGCAATGTGAGCATTGGCTTTGAGCCTAGACGGCCGTCTAGCCAGATTCCACCGAGCGCGCCTCCCAGGAGGCAGAGCGCGACGTACCATCCAATGCCTGTCAGTCGTAGAACGGTCCTCATCAAACGTGCCCCTAAACGGGTTCTCGACGAGGTTTGTGGATTGTATCACAATCGTTTTCGGAGGGTCAATCACAAACAATAGGCGCGCTCGGGATGACCGGCGCGCCTATTCTCCAGAACTGGGAATTGTTACTAGGTTGTACCCTCGGGTGAATTGGATTCGGAAGATGGCGGAATCTCTCCCTTGCCAAGGTCGTCGAGGTTGAGGGTCTCTATGAAGTCGGTGAATGCGGAGAGGCTCTTGAACTCCTCCTCTTTCACGGGCTCAGCGGCGTCTTCGCCTATTTCGGCCTGGACTGGCCTGCCCTCTTCGTCCATTTCGACTCCGGCCTTTTCGATGACATCGTCGTGGGCGAATATGGGCGCGTCGGTTCTGACTGCAAGCGCTATGGCATCACTGGGCCGGGAGTCGACCTCCACGTCGGTGCCGTTGACTTCCAGAATAATCTTCGCGTAGAACGTGTCGTTGTTGAGATCGGACACCAAGATGCGTTTTACTTCAGCACCCAGGGTCGTGATGACCGTTTTGAGCAGGTCGTGGGTCAGGGGGCGTGGCGCAGCTACGTCTTGCAGCTTGAACGCGATGGCGTCCGCTTCGGTGGGGCCGATCCATATCGGAAGGTAGCGGTTGGACTCCTTGACTCGCAGGATAACTACCCTTTGTTGGTAGTTAACGATGCTGACCCGGATGCTGTCGATGATCATTTCTCGCATCGCGTCTTCCGGCATGGAATTCCTCCTAGCTAACTAGTCACTCCATTGTAAGACCAGTGATTTAGCATGTCAATTTGGAGAGGGGGTTATTTTTGCCCATGAAAATGAAGGGGTAACTACGGCGTTTGGTCCTTGGGCACCACGCTCCGGGTCCTTTTGGATAGGTCGGACCTGGAGAGCATTACGGTACGTTCACAGGTGAGGCATCGGACGCGAATATCGGCCCCGAGCCGTATCACTTCCCAGTCGAAACCGCCACAGGGGTGCGGCTTTCGGAGGCGGACGACATCGCCTAGGTGGAGATCGGTCGCCATGGCTTGCCCGCTTCGTCCAATATCGTGTTCACAAGCTGGCGCAGGTCGTCGGCGGCGGCGCGTGCGGCCCGCTCGAAGGTGGCCGGTTCTTTGGAGGCGTAGGTGATGCCGCGGGAACTGGAGACGATCAGGTTCCGTCCAGCCGGGTCTATTCCGGCGAGGATCGACTCTCGCAATTGGCCCTGTTGCGCTCCGACGCCGGGCAGCAGGATGGGCATCTCCGGGGCTATCTGTCGGACGCGGGCGAGGTCTTTGGGGTATGTTGCGCCGACGACGAGGCCGATGTTGGTGTTGCGGTCCCAGCGAACGGCGCTCTCGGCGACGTGTTCGAACAGCCGCTTGCCAGAGCTGCCAAGGGCCTGATCTTGTAGCTCCAGCGCGCCTTCGTTGGACGATCGGCACCAGATGATGATGCCTTTGTCTTCATAGTCGATGAATGGGCCAAGGGCTTCAACGCCGGCGTAGCCATTGAAGGTGGCCGCGTCAAACCCCCAGGTATCAAACATGGCTTTGGCGTACTGGGTGTTGGAGGAGCCGATATCGCCGCGTTTGCCGTCGCCTAGGACGATCACGTCGGGGGCCTGGTCGCGGATATAAGCGACGGTTGCCTCGAGGGCAATGATTCCGGCGCTGCCTTGCGCCTCGTAGAAGGCCATGTTTGGTTTGTAGGCGCAGACCAGGTCTTTTGTGGCGTCGACGATGGCGCGGTTGAAGTCGACTATGTCCGGTACGGCCATCAGGTTTGGGTCGGGGTCCAGCCCTACGCAGAGCAGGCTCTGGGTGGCCTGCGATGCTATTGCTAGTTTCTGGCGAAAACCGGTCACGGGATCTCCTTCGGAACCAGAGGGGTTGTATCTCTCTGGACTCCCTGTCTGGGGGCGGGGTGGGTCATTTGCAGTTTACGTGTGGATGGGGCGATGGGCAAGTTTGTGCGGCGGATGCGGCTGGTGCTAGCATCGGGTTTGAGGTGCTTTGTGAAGCTGAATTCTGGTCTTGTAGAGGGCAGGTTTGTTGAGAGGGTGAACCGGTTTGTTGTCAGGGTGGCCCTGGACGGACGGGA
>Ga0209402_10006535_pt1 | contig 10157 bp, 10 predicted proteins | sample ArcticOcean_MG_C_3_FD_187437 | JGI IMG/M metagenome (GOLD analysis project Ga0209402, IMG submission 187437) | Marine microbial communities from western Arctic Ocean - ArcticOcean_MG_CB8_126 (SPAdes) (version 2) | ecosystem: Environmental > Aquatic > Marine > Oceanic | place: Arctic Ocean... | reverse complement strand
TGAACGAGTCTCTTTTGAAATTGATTCCAGGGAGTGGGTGGCAGTCTGAGGAGTCCGATAGCTCGCCTTCCACAGTAGCTGGGTCTCCGACCTGGGTTGTTGATCCAATTGATGGGACTTCGAATTTAGTCCACAATCCGAGTGCAGGGGAATACGGAACATCTATCGCACTATTCGTAAATCAAGAATTATCTCTTGGTGTAATCGGACTCCCACTTGGTTTTTCAAGAAATCCTGAAGACTCAGCAGTTATTACTGGAGTTATTTCTCTCGATGAATTACCGGTACGGGTAAATGGCGAGCCATTGACATCTGGAGACACCAACCCAGTAGGAGTGGTTATATCTTGGCACGATCGGTGGGTTAGGCAGGTTATACCAGAGGAAACTCCAGTGTACGCGGTGGGATCAGTAGTAATGCGCATGGCTCTTGTTGCCACTGGGCAATCAGAGATGTATGTGTCAAGTGGACTAGCCCAGGGCTTTCGATCTCATTATGCGCTACACGATGTGGCTGGCGGTGCGGCTATAGTTCGCGCTGCGAATAAAGATCTATACGATTCAGATTGCGAGCCGGTTGAACTGAAGCTCGAGCATAGAAATGTCAGGCCTTTTGTTGCTGGATCAGAGCATCAAGCAACTCAATTTATTAAGAATGTTTTAGTGGGCTAGCTACTCAGCCAGAGTCTATTTTTTTGTCGCGAGAACTATCCATAGTGGATCCGAGTCGGCAGGCTCGCGTTTTACTAGCGATGGTTCATCGAATACCTCTGAGATTTGAAAGTATGCTCCAACAAGTTGGGTCCTGTCTTTAGTGTCCAGCGACTTCCATACTTCGACTGCTTTAGTTGGAAACATTCTATGCGAGAAAGACACAATGAATGAACCTCCCGATTTAAGTGTTCGTCCAACATCTCGGAAGACTTCAACTGGTTGCGTTAGGTATTGTACTGATACCGCGCACAGCGCAACGTCGAAGAAGTCACTTGGTAAGGGTGTTTGTGGGGTGCGATTCAGATCATGCACAAGTGTTTTCGTTAAATGTGGATTGTTTTCTAACTCATCATGATTCATACCGAGTCCGTAGACTTCGTTATTTGTTTTTTCCTTAGGTAAGTGGGAAACCCATGACGACATAAGATCAAGTATCTTCGCATTTTCTGGGATAACTTCTTCGTAAAAGGCTGTTAGAGCCTCAATTGTTCCATCGTCTATGTGCGTGACAAATCTCGGGTTTTCATAGAAATAATGATCAGACGACGTATCCTCTCGCCGAAAGAAGTTTGCTGGAAATTCAAAAGGGGTGGAGTCCTGTGAAGTCATTTTTTCTCTTCAATGCCATTGAAGCGCTTTCCCAGCTGAGCTACAGCCCCATTTTGTACTTGATTTATGTCTTTTACTATAGCATATTGATACCCCAAAAACATTCATGACACTATGATATGTAGAATATATTTGACAGTACTATACACTGAAGTTACATTTATTCCATATTAATGTTGACTATATAAAACATATGACTCAAGGAGATTAAAGTTAATGACTACTAATATTTTCCAAAAATGGATCAGCTATAGCAACGTCAAGGCTCTAGTAATTCTGGCAATTATTGCAGTTACTTTGGCGGCATGCAGTGACGACACTGCAACTGAAGAAAAGATGGTTGAGGAAACTTCTACGGCTCCTCAGGCAGAACAAATCCAAGAAGAAAGTAAAACTATTGTTGATATAGCTGTAGAAGATGGCAGATTCACTACATTGGTAACAGCTTTACAAGCAGCAGAACTTGATTCTGTGTTAGCTGGAGAGGGTCCATTTACTGTATTCGCTCCAACAGACGATGCTTTCGGCAAACTACCAGAGGGCACAATCGCCTCTCTGCTAGAGACGATCCCAGCACTAAAAAACATCCTGCTATACCACGTGGTTAGCGGCAATGTACTGGCTGCTGATGTAGTTACGCTTGAATCAGCAGTAACCTTACAAGGACAAACTGTTTCTATATCTGTGATGGGAGGCGTTGTGAAAATCAATGATTCCCAGGTCGTAATAACTGACATTCAGGGTAGTAACGGAATAATCCATGTGATTGATACCGTTCTTCTGCCTGCTGAATAACTTAGCAGGCAAAAAATACCTCCGACTAACCTCATTGCTACGGCCGAGCGGATCCTATAGGGTCCTGCTCGGTGTGATTTTTATGTGGATGCCATTTTCGAATTATCATGAAATTCTTTTACAAACGAGATTCCTGATCGGGGTTATCGGGATTGAACCAGCGCCCTCCTGGCTTTAATGATAAATCTAGAGCTTTAGCTATTCTCAATACAGCTCCAAAAGTCACATTTTGCTTGCCTTGCTCTAAAGCACTTATATATGTCCGGTCTAGTTCAGAAGCATTCGCAAGGTCTTGCTGCGTCATTTTTTTTTCTAACCTTGTAGTCCTGATTCTAGATCCAAGGTCAGACAGATGTTCCTCTAAAGTAAAATCTCCATCGGCAATTCCAAACAACCTTCTAGCCTCTGTTACACCTTCGAAACTATTCAATCCCACTGCGTCACAGTTAAGGGAATTTAATTCAATTTCCGAGCTATTCAAAGCTAGTCCACCGATCAATATTTTAGGACTGGGATTTATCAATTTCAAAGCCTCTATTGTCGACTTAGCATTGTTTATATAAGTTGGCATTGTGACAGAAATACACACCATATCCACAGACCTGATCTTAACAAATTCAACAAGATCTTTCCCTGGAGTAGGTCCTCCCATAAAATCAACTTCCCATCCATCAATAATCAAAAAATCACTTAGCATTCTGGATCCTACCGTATGAGTATCACCTTCCACTGGTGTAACCACAGCCCTCAATCCATTAGATTTGCGCATCTGACTAGCCTGTGTTCTCAGCTCATTCATGATTTCCAAAGCGACTACTGTAGCCAGATGTTCAACTGCAATATTAATTTCACCTTTATCCCACATTGCTCCAAGAACCGACTGAGAATAAGCTAGTATATCTACGTATACTACATGGACGTCTAGGCCTCTACTCTGAGCATCTATCACGGCCTGCTTGGCCTTGCCAGTATCACCCATTAGCAGTGAGCTAACATATCGCTCTCTTATTATTTTTAAATCTTGACTTACGACCATGATGAACGGAACTCCACTCATACTAACTTTAGCTACTAAACCACCAAATATTCCACAGCTCAGCGATGTAGATTATATTATACAATATTGTTTATTAAGCCATACATGAACTACAGATATTTGTCTAAAGGAAAACAGCGTAGGAATGGGGATAGACTGATGCAACACTTATTGCCACACTTAGTAGTAAATTTTACTCAAATACAATGACCAGTATCCATCTTATTCGTATCTAGCTTGAGGTACTCACTCGCTCCAATTAGGTTGAACTGCACCCCACAGATTTGTAAAGATGAGGGAGAGAGAAGGCATCTTGCTCGCTTTGCTGCACTGACGGCATGAGTAAAATTGGTAACTTGAATATCAATTTCGTTTAGTCCCTCCGTGCGATCGCCAGTTAGTGGTTTAAAGCGGAGTGTCGCGTCATCAAGGTCAATCAACGACACGGACTCATTAGACGTTCTAACTGGACGAGCTAGTGCAGCACTCCATTGGCTTGCTAGTGCTTCATGATTTATGGAATTAATTTCAATTGCACGTACTACACTAGCGACGGATGTGTTCCTGTAGGGGATCCAATTTTTTCCAGCTGGGGACCAAGGCCCGTCGAGATCGTGGTCTCCGACATTCCATCGTAGTTCGGCGATTGCACCGGGTAAATCTTTGGGATGTAACTGGATCCCATCGGTAATATGAGTATCATTTCCACCATCTAGTACAAGCCGAATACCTAATTGTTTCATGCGTATGCGTGCTTCCGCAATATCGTCGGCTTGCATAATTACCATATAGCCAGCGCTATCGCCTCGTTTCTCGAGATACCTCCCGCCGGCAGTCATGTTCTTAAACGGAGCAACAACTTCGATGAATGAATTCCCTAATGGCATGAGGAAATTATTTAGCCCAAATTTTTCAACTCCCGGATCTCGGTGACATATTTCGAGTCCAAATATTGAGCGAAAGCTTGCTTCGATAGAGCCTAAATCATGTGTGATTAACGCGATTTGTCTTAAGCGTAGCAAGGGAGGGCTCCTTTTATACGGATTTATCTTAATCGTATAAACTTTCTATGGGGCCACATATTGTCTTAAACCTTTACTCTTCACGAGAAATATCAATCCAGCAATGAGTACGATTGCTCCATAAAGGCCTTGAGCAGCAATCGCACCAAGTAGCCCAGCGAGCACACCACCCATTGCTCCACCCACGGCGGACATCGCCCGATCGAGCGATGTGAGACTCACTATTCTGCCCCGAAATTCAGGTGGAGATGCGGTTAGGAGTGTAGCGTTCGAGATAGAAAAATAGCTAGTTTGTCCAACTCCTACCAATCCAATTAGAACTATGGGAGCTATCAATCCTAGGCTTCCAGGCAACAGAGCGCTTGCTGAGTACGCGATTAATGCGACTCCCATTCCGATTAGGGAAAGAATTAGTATCAAACCCAATTTTTTTGGGTACATGGCTGCGATGCTAAATGTCGCAAATAATGCACCAATTCCAGTAGCTGCTGCTAGATACGACACTCCTCTAGCGCCTAACTCGAGCTGCTGCCATGCGATCAATGGAATAAACACTTGCATATATGACATTGCGAAGGCGTAGAAAATGAATGACATGACAACAATTCCTCGGATTGTGGAATTTTGAAAACCGTACCGCAAGCCTTCTAGTAATTCTTCCTTTATAACCCGAGGTGACGTCCCTGATTTCATTGCTGACTTATTGTTAGGTTCAACTTTGAGAAGAGCCGTTGCAATTACCGCCCCAGAGTAGATGAAGGCAACTAAACCAAAGGCGTAAGTAAAACCTAACATTTCAATCACTAAGCCTGATACTAAGACTCCTATGATGCGCATGACGCTTTGAGTTGAAGACATCAAGGCTACAGAATTCGTGATGATAGTCACTGGAACCACTTGGCTCACCAGAGATTGCCTGGCAGGCTGGTCAAACGCCATAACAGATCCTCTTAAAAAGGTGAATAGGAATATTACCCATAATTCCATATATCCTAGAATCAATAGCCCGACAAAAAGCAGACTGATTATGAATGCAGAGCTTTTGGCAGCTAGTAGTAAATATTTCCGATTAAATCGGTCGCTCAGCACTCCGGCGAAGAGTCCAAAGAGTAGTGACGGCGCTGCCCGAGTAGCAACCATGAGCCCAACCATAGTTGCATCACCGTTAGTGATTTCAAGAACTAGCCATGGTCGAGCAACCATCTCAATCCAGAGTGCCGCTGCGTGAGCGCCTTGACCTAACCAGAGCAGGCGGAAGTCGCGATACTTAAGAGACTCAAACATCCGTTCGAATGTGACGTCTCTCATGGCTTGGCTAAGGCTACGAATCATTCGATTATATTCAATCTCCTTGCTGTTTTTGATTAAGCTTGCTGAGTGACTCCGACGCGTCTTTGAGGCTGAAAATTCGAATCACTTGATTATTGAAGTGTAAATTTCGATTTTTGGGCCAATCTCGAAGGAAGACAGTGACCCCAGATCTCGCAAGTAGTTCTGCGGTGCGAGGATCGTCCTCAAAATGAGCAACAGGGTGGAGTGCATTCAGTGTGTTTAATTTGTAATGCGCGCTTTGGAACTCACTGGTATTCCAAATGATCTCAGAGAAGTAACCGAATAATCCATTTCTTTGCAACCAGTTATTTGGAGATGTGCGTCGGCCGGTTACTAGGATGAGGGAGTAATGGCTTTGTAACTGTTCGAGGTATTCAGTCGCATCACTCATAGGTCGTCGACTGTCAAATCTAATTTTGTCCCAAATAATCCTCCACCAGTCAGGTGGAATTTTTGCAATGAGTGGAGCAACCTCAGGTGCCAGAAAACTTCTATTTATTCCTATATTCAAGCCTAAAATGGGTGCACACAAGATGCCATCCAGATCGAAGGTTAAAACTGGTTTACTGGAAGCCTTTTGTTCTTTTGTTTCTTCTGACTGCAACAGATTGACCGCCAACTACTTGCTAGTTGCCGAACTCGAAGCCACGAGCGTTGCTAGCTTTCTGGCTTCTGGAATTTTAATATCATCGAATATGCTTTCGATAAGCCGGTCTGTTCTTTCTCCCAAGACGTCTTGAGTGAGTAGACGAAACTTGTCCGAGAGTTGATTTGAACTTATATCAGTTTCTGGATCTCCTGCAGGAAAATCTACTTGTGTTTGCAGGAGGACGCCATTTCTGAGTGAAATCTTTACGACTGACGGCCAAGCCTCTGGATACATTTCATCTAAACGAGAGCTCGTTTTAAAGTTAATTTTTTGTGCCAGTGCAAGGGTGTAAGGATCGGTAATTGTAGTGTCAGTAAATCGTGAAGGTGAGCAATCTTGATACCTTAGTGCAGTTGCGACACAAAATGGAAGTGAAAATTTTGCGGCCCATGGTGAAATAGGTTCTACTCCTTCGAGTAGACCAAGCGCTTGGCTATATATTTCGACTTCTACTGATTTCACGTCGTCAATATCGATGTTGTTATCACTCGCTAAGCTAATGGCTCCATCTACCGCGGCATGGGTATGCCTGCAAGAGGAATGCACTTTGAAAGACACAAAATTGATTTTCCAGATTGAACTATCTTTCGACAATTGCGTGAGATTCTTAGTCAGTAAATCAACACGGGGTGATGAAGACATGGCATTTAGGAGTCCTTTTTTACCTTCAAATATTTGAGATGCTGCCGTAAATCCCTCACGTGAGAGCAGAGCGGCTAGTACACCGTCATGCGCGGCCTTAGCTGGATGAAGTTGCTTTGACATTGCGCCATCTGACAAGAATTCCCATAATCCGGCAGCCATAGTACCTGCTGATCCGAGAGTATGGAGTGCGGTTTCGGCCGGGAGTTTTAAGATTCTTGCGGCTGCTGCAGCTGCTCCACTTGTGCCTGCTGTTCCGGTTGTGTGCCAGTATTCGTAGTGCGCTGGTCCTAGTGCTTCACCGACACGGATACAGACTTCGTAGCCAATTGCGATTGCGTCTAAGACTTCGTCACCGCTTGCTTCATACTGTTCGCCTAAGGCTAGGGCTGTAGCGATAACTGGCGCGGCTGGGTGTGTGATTGACGTTCTATCTAAGTCATCCATTTCTACCACATGGGCGGCGGCGGCGTTACAAAAAGCTGCGAGTGGCGCGGATGTTTTTGAGCCATCCGCAAGAATTGTTGACACTGGGTGCCCACCCAAAATTGCAGCTGTACGTCGCGCCATTGTCGCAGGCTCACTCGAACCGCCGGCAACTGCAGAGCCGATCCAGTCAAGTAAGTATCGCCTTGTGACATCACGAACCTCAGTCGGCACGGTGATTTCAGTTAGAAATTGAGCTAACTTTGAAGAACTTTGCTCTCTGTCACTTTTTGTCATGTGGTGATTTCCCTCTAGCCAGAAGAGTATAGACCCTGTAATGGTCTAATATCGAAGCTGACTAAGTGTTTATTTACGGAGGTTATATGCGAGCGGCAGTGATAACGGAACCAGGCGGTCCAGACGTATTTGAAATTCAAGAACTTCCTGAACTCGTGCCCGGACCGGATGAGGTAGTTGTTGAAATTAAGGCCACAGCTCTCAATAGAGCAGATCTTGCCCAACGTCACGGCAATTATCCTGCACCACCTGGAATCAGAGATGATATACCCGGACTCGAAATGTCCGGTGTGATAACTGAGGTTGGTGAACGAGTGACTGACTGGTCTGGCGGTGATCGTGTGATTGCACTGCTTGGTGGGATGGGGTACGCGACTCATGTAGTGGTCCATGAACGCATGCTGATGCCAATGCCGAAAACATTGTCATTTGAGCAAGCTGCTGGGATACCTGAAGTGTATTTAACTGCCTACGATGCGATGCATTTGCAATGTGACCTAGTGATGGGTGAATCTGTCCTAATTCATGCTGCTGGATCTGGAGTTGGCACAGCAGCAATTCAACTTGCAGCTGCGCAATCTTGTCTCACGTTTGGGACAGCTGGTAGCGACGAGAAGTTGGCTGCGGCGTCAGAACTTGGCCTTTCATTTGGTGTTAATTATCGAACCGAGAACTTCGCAGATGTGATTCTTGAGAAAACTAATGGCATTGGTGTTGATGTGGTACTAGACGTCATTGGAGCACCCTACTGGGATGATAATTTACGATCGTTGGCGACACTTGGACGGATGGTAGTTGTGGGTTCGATGGGTGGAAACACTCTTGATAACGCTAAACTTGGTGCGCTAGGAAATAAGCGCGCGACGGTAAGAGGTACCCGATTAAGAAGCAGGACGTTTGAAGAGAAAGCTACCGTGGTACAAGGTTTTTCGAAACGAGTTCTTCCTTTATTTGATCGAGGTATTTTACAATCGATCGTTGATCACGTCTTCCCGCTTGAGGAAGTGGCGGCAGCTCACAGCTATATGGAGTCAAATACCAACTTCGGTAAAATTATTTTGGTGAATGAGTAAATTAGTGGTCGAGCGACAATTGTGGAAATCCAGCGTATATTTCTTATGTGCCAGTCTAAAAATGGCGCACATGCGACAGCGAGGCTAGCGTGAGAACTCCAACAGGAATAACCGGACTAGATGAAGCACTTGAGGGAGGAATTCCTCAAGGTGCAATCGTTTTGATAGCTGGTGAGGCGGGTTCAGGCAAGACGATTTTCGGCATTCAATTCATTCTTGCGGGAATCGCTGCAGGGGAACCAGGTGTGATCGGTACTTTTGAAGACCCAGGCACCCTTTATGAACTTGCAGCGTCTTTGGGCTGGGATTTACGAGCGGCAGTGAACGATGGATATGCGGCGGTCGTGCAATTTAATTCGACTACTGCTCGAGTTCCAGAGTCAGGTGCGGACGAGCCCACCCAAAGTATTGACGACTCCTCAAGCCTGAATCCACAGAAAGCGATTGACTCCATGATGATTGCCATCGAAGAGATTCGTGCTGAGCGAATTACTTTGGATAGAATGGTTTCTCCACTCATTGATTCAAATCAGGCTCGGAAATTTGTTGGGGAAGTAACGTTAGAGGTTGCGAATCAGAGTTATTGTTCGACTCTTCTCACAGGATTTCGTCAACATGATGCTGTGGGTTACACAATGCTCGGTGTGGAAGAGCAGATTTCAGATGGAATAATTAATCTTGAATTTGGTGGACTTAGTGGAGAGGGCGACAGACTGTTGTCGGTCCGGAAAATGCATGGCACGTCTCTTGACTTAACGGAACATCCCTACGTCATTGAACCTGGACGTGGGTTCGTTTTTTATTAGTGTCGACGTTTTTTTGACTTTGTTCGCGAGGATTCACGCCTGCGGCGTGCATGTTCGGATCGGTTGGAGTCAGACACTATCTCGGTTTCGACCAGTTGTTCCCTGTTGTCCTGTTGTTCTTTTGCGTTTTGAGGCCATTTTTTATTTATGAAATAAGAGATAACCGCACCGAGCCTCATCGAAAGAAACATCATGATGAAGAGCGTGGGTGCTTGTAGAATCAACGGGTCGAGGTCAGTACTGATGAAACCTAGTGAGACAAGACACCATATAAATGTAGCGACAAAAGACCACACCAAAGATGTTTTTATTGACATTGGTTTGCTGCTCATAGCACTCTCCTTCTTCTTAAATGGCGTTGGTTAATCATACGACGTTGATATTTTGGATTAAACCCTACAATATCGGTGAGGATGAAATGCTATGCCATCAAAATTTGAACTACCGCCACTTCCTCCGCCACGACCCCATAAGGCAGCACCGACTGTTGCTGGAATATGTGATGATCGTTTTTTGAAACTTCGAGACGAATTCGTCAGAAATTTTGTCGAACGCGGCGACATCGGGGCGTCTATTGCTGTGTGCCTAGAAGGAGAATTAGTTGTTGACTTGTGGGCCGGTTGGCAGAACGAAAAAGAAAGTATCCCGTGGGTTGAAGACACTCTGGTTCCTGTTTGGTCGATTGGAAAAGCGGTAACTGCAATTGCAGTTTTGAGATTGGTGGATCAAGGCAAAATTTCTCTCGATGATCGAGTAT
>Ga0209402_10006534_pt1 | contig 10157 bp, 9 predicted proteins | sample ArcticOcean_MG_C_3_FD_187437 | JGI IMG/M metagenome (GOLD analysis project Ga0209402, IMG submission 187437) | Marine microbial communities from western Arctic Ocean - ArcticOcean_MG_CB8_126 (SPAdes) (version 2) | ecosystem: Environmental > Aquatic > Marine > Oceanic | place: Arctic Ocean... | reverse complement strand
TTACCTCAGCACAGGATTTTATAAAAAAATTACGAAATAGTTTCGGCGACTCAAATGTATGGATAAGCTCTTAAATATAATATGATAGCTGTGGTTCAACGGGTCAAGTCTGCATCCGTTTTAGTGGATGGTAAGATTATCGGCAAGATTGATCAAGGCTATCTTATTTTATTGGGAGTTGCTAAAGATGATACTGAAGTAGATTCACAATTTTTAGCAGATAAAATCTCAACATTTCGTATTTTCGCCGATGGTAATAAAAATATGAACCTATCCATTCAAGATATAGAGGGTTCTATTTTAGTCGTCAGTCAATTTACACTCTGTGGCGATTGGCGAAAAGGACGTCGCCCCAGCTTTTCATCATCGGCCCCACCAGAAAAAGCAGAACAACTATATTTACATTTTTCTAAACTTCTTAAAAGCAATAATATTCCCGTTAAAACGGGTCAATTTGCTGCCATGATGGATGTGAAATTGGTTAATGATGGCCCTGTAACATTTGTAATGGATAGTAAAAATAATCCTAATGTATAGATTTTATTTTATTTTATTTATTGTCATTGGGATAATTTCCCCCATTCTTTTTATATCCTGTTCTTCGACCACCAATAATCTTATTAAGAAAAGGCAATCGCATTCTAATCCACTTCTCTATCAATTTAATGAAATAATAGCATTTAATAATATACAAGAGGGGGATATTAAAGAGGCTACTATTCAGAGACTGAAAGAAGCAGAAAATTTATTATTAGAAATTACTACTACCTCAATAGAAGAAAGAAATTTTGAAAATACATTATTAATTTTAGATAATTTATATAATTCAGTATATAAAATATGGAATATAATTGAACTATTGGGTTCAACACATCCCTCTTTTGGAATACAAGAAGAAGCCTTTGAGAATGAATTGGTCATTCAAAATTACATGTCAAATCTTTCAAAAAATAAAAAACTGTATTCAAGTATTCTTTCATATTCTACTACAGAAGATGCAAAAAAATTAAAGGGTGGAAGAAAGTTATTTTTAGAAAATGAGTTAAACGCTTTTCAACAACAGGGTTTAAACCTTTCGGATGAATATAAACAGACACTTAAGAATTTAGAAATTAAGGTATCAAAATTATCATCAATGTTTGTAGCTAATATAAATTCATATTCAGATACATTATTTCTTACTAAAGAGATGTTAATTGGACTACCAGATGATTATATAAAAGCACGACAATATACAGGCGATCTATATGCTATTGATCTATCCTCCCCCTCATACTTCCCATTTATGATGTACTCAGGCTCTGATTCTTTAAGAAAAATATTGCAAAAAAAATATTTAAATATTGGAATGCCTCAAAATATTGGAATTTTAAATGAAATAATTATTCATCGGACAAGAATTGCTGAAATTTTGGATTATTCAAATTATGCTGAATATATTTTAGAAGATAATATGGCAATAGATGCAGAGACTGTTTGGGAATTTTTAAATAATTTAAATATGCAAGCTCAAGAAAAATCAAAAGCAGATTTTAATGAAATGCTACAAGTTAAACAAAATATAAGTGGTGAAAATACAGATATCATAAATGAGTGGGAAAAATATTATCTTGAAAATCAAATATTAAAGGAAAAACATAATGTTGATTCAGAAGTTGTAAAGGAGTATTTTGAATTAAATAATGTTATAAACGGTCTTTTTACCATTACTCAACGTCTTTTTTCTATTCAATTTAATGAGATGAAAAATGCATCTGTTTGGCATAAAGATGTGAAAATGTATAAAATTATTGATATAGTAACAGATAAGGTACTGGGGTATTTTTATTTAGACTTATTCCCTCGAAAAAGGAAATATACGGGTGCTGCAGAATATTCAATAATCAGTGGAAAAAGTATAGGCATAGGATATCAAAAACCAATGGCTAGTTTAGTTTGTAATTTCTCACCCCCAGCTCAGGATATACCATCGCTTCTTTTACATGAAGAAGTAGAAACATTATTTCATGAATTTGGACACCTGCTTCATGAACTACTCACCACAGCTGAATTAGTTAGTCAATCGGGTACAACTGTAGCCATGGATTTTGTTGAAATGCCGTCACAAATTTTTGAAAATTGGGCGTGGAATAAAGAATCTCTAATATTATTTGCAAAACATTATAAAACGGGTGAATTAATTCCTGAAGAATTGTTAGATAGAATGATTGCTGCCAGAAATTTACAATCGGGTAATGATTTATTACAGCAAATATTTTATGCAAGCCTTGACTTAACTTATTTTGATGGGTTTCAACCTACAAGCCATCATTCAACAACAAAAATAGTAGAAAAACTGCAAAATGAAATAACACCGTATTCTTTTATCTCTGGTACATACCAGCAAGCGGCTTTTGATCATTTAATTGATTATGCAACATCCTACTATGGTTATTTATGGTCAGAGGTTTATGCTCAAGATATGTACTCCGTTTTTCAATCTGGAGGAATTTTAAACCCAATAGTTGGTGAGCGATTTAGGAAAATTATATTTGAACCGGGCAGTTCTAGTGAACCACTATTATTAATAAAAGAGTTTTTGGGACGAAATCCAGAAAATAATGCCTTTTTAAGAAGGAAGGGTATTTAAATTTTCAAAAATTAGAAATTAAAGTAAAATCTGGAGGTGCGAGTGTGATTGATGCTGAATAAATGTATACTATTGAAGCATTTATTGTCTTATCCTGTTTATTGGGATGGTATAAGTAAGCTTTTCATTATAAGGGGGAGGTAAATGCTTAGAGTAAAAAAGTTTACGAAAACAGACTCAGAGTTTAAGGAACTGGCTAGAATAGATAATCTTGTTAATCATGATTCTATAAATCACCCAGATGATGATAAGAGAGAGTGGGAAATTAGAGATAAAAGCCTAATTAGAGATAGATTACTTCTCTATCAAGATAGCCAGCTTATTGGAGCAATGTACTATAGCCAGGGTAGAGATAAGAACAACAGGACTACATTTTTTACATTAAATATTGATCCAGAATATAATACGCAGCAAACCAGAGAGCTTCTATACAATAGAATGCTTGAAGAGATAGCGTCATTCAATAGTAATAAAATTCTTACGGGTATATATGAGCACCCTAACTATGATTTATTAAAACAGTTTCTGATTGATAATAAATTTAAGCTTGTGCAGACCAATAGAGAGTACTCATGTGATATAACAAAAATTAATATTGAAAAGTATCGACCCTTAATTAAAAAATTAGAGGCAGAGGGAATAATGTTCTATGATTCAAAAGAAGAGATGAGAGAGTGGCCAGATCACTACAAAAAATTAGAAAAGTTAATTTGGACCTACAGCAAAGATTTTCCAATACCTGATGGTGTAGAGCATACTAGAATTCCTTTTGAACAAGCAATGAAAATTCAAGTTGATTTTGAAGAAAATAGCTATGGAACTGAGATTATAGCTGTATTAAATGAGGAATATATAGGTTCAACGGATTTAGAAGTTTATCCTAAGGCTGAGCTACACAAAGGATGGACAGGTGGACTTGGAGTTTTAAAAGAATTTCGCAGAAAAGGCATTGCAACAGCCTTAAAAATAAAAGCTATTGAAAGACTTCTTAAAAAAGGAGTTACAGAAGTACGAACCGATAATGAAGAGAATAATCCTATGTATAAAATTAATGTCGCTTTAGGATTTGAGCTGGTACCATTTAGCTTAGAATACATGAAGGAAATATGAAATATCCAATTTTATATTCATTTAGACGCTGACCATATGCAATTCGTGCCAGGATGGCAATATCACATGCAAAGATTAAAATTGAACTTAGAGAAGTTTATTTAAAAAATAGACCACAACAACTTTATAATATTTCTCAAAAAGGTACCGTACCTGTTATACAATTGTCTGATAACTCTGTTATTGACGAAAGTATAGATATTATGAAATGGGCGTTGACTCAATCTTCATCTGATTGGTATTACCATAATACAGACTTACAAAATGAAATGATTAATCATAATGATGTTGAGTTTAAGCAATGGCTTGATAAGTATAAATACCATGAACGCCATCTTGAAAATACACTAGAATTTTATCGAGATAAATGTGCGGAAACATTGTCCCATTATGAAATTTCTTTAGGAAAAACTCCATATTTACGGGGTGATAATATTCAATTAGTGGATGTGGCCATCTTCCCATTTGTACGTCAATGCGCCAATATTGATAGAGAATGGTTTTTTTTTAAATTTCCGAATCTAGAACGGTGGTTAGAGAGCTGGATTCAATCAGAAATATTTAACCGAGTCATGCCAAAATACAAAGCGTGGAGATTAGATGCCCCACCATTGTATATTTCATTCCATTTGGGAGGGAAGTAAATGAAAAAGTGGCATAGTTGGAAACCAGAATATGCATCCAAAAATTTTGATGCCATCATTATTGGCTCAGGAATAAGTGGATTGACTTCAGGTGTGCTTTTATCTAAATATGGTAAACGAGTACTTATTTTAGAAAAGCATTTTAAGGCGGGTGGATGGACCCATACATTTAAACGTAAAAGTTACGAATGGGATGTAGGCATTCATTATATTGGGGAGGTACATAATTTGAAATCTCCCGTGCGACGAATGTTTGATATTTTGAGTGACGGTCAGCTAGAATGGCATAAAATGAATGACAATTATGACCGCATCATTTTCCCTGATAGGAGTTATAATTTTAATGCGCCATATACTCGATTTATCGATGATATGGTTGAATACTTTCCAGGCACACAAGATAAATTTCAAAAATATTTACGAATGATAAATGCGTCTGTGAAAAAGGGATTACCTTATTACGCCAATAAAGCCCTTCCAAATTGGTTGAGTCGGCTTACATATAATAAAATGGCAAATCCATTTCATGAATATACAGATGTAACGACTCGTGAAGTTATCATGAATATTTTTAATGATGAGCAAATTCTGGGTGTACTGACTGGCCAATGGGGAGATCATGGTTTACCACCATCTCAAAGTAGTTTTGCTATGCATGCTTTAGTGGTGAGACATTATTTAGATGGGGGTAATTATCCCATAGGAACATCGCGTCGAATTGCAGAAACAGTTACTGATTATATTGAAAAAATGGATGGTAAAATTTATGTGAATGCTGGTGTAGATGAAATTCTTACCCACAAGGGTACATCGATTGGAGTTCGTTTAGAAAATGGAGATGAAATAATTGCACCATTGGTTATTAGTTCTGCGGGAGTAATGAATACATTTGGAAAACTGTTGAAATCAGATTCAAAATTTGATGTTTTCAACAATCAATTAAAAAAAATTACTCCCACATTTAGCTATCATTCTCTCTATATTGGGCTAAATAAATCAGCAGCAGAAATGGATCTTCAAAATACCAATTTATGGATATATCCCGGGTATAATCATGACAAGAATGTTAATGAATATTTTGAAAATTCATCGTCCCCCCTTCCTGTAACCTATTTATCTTTCCCCTCTTCAAAAGATCCCAATGCAGAGAAAGCCCATCCAGGATTTTCTACAATTGAGGCCATCACTGTTGCAAATTGGAGAGATTATTCTCAATGGAAAGATTTACCATGGAAAAAACGGGGTGAACTTTATGAGAATCATAAAGAAGAGTTATCTCAACAATTATTAAAAACAGTGTATGAGCATGTCCCGCAGGTGAAAGATGCGTTGGATTATTATGAACTCTCTACTCCATTAACGGTGAATAGTTTGGCAAATTATCCAGAAGGTGAAATGTATGGGATTGAACATACACCAGAACGATTTAGACAACGATGGTTACGTCCACAAACCGAGATTAAAAAACTATTTTTAACAGGGCAAGACATGCTAACGGTAGGTGTAACTAGTGCCATGCTTTCAGGTTTTGTAACAGTATCTGCAATTTTGAAAAAGAATCTAATTAAAGAATTATTGGGTAAGTAAATTTACCTCAATAATACGCGGATTATCTTGAAGGTCATTATGAAATTTTACATTAAATAAGTGCGATTCAAAAATGTCTGTAATGTCTTCAACTTGATGTGCCCCTCCAAACTCTAAGAGCATAAATCCATTTTTATTAAGGAGTGATTTTCCGATTTCTGCAAATCGTCGATAGAATGAGAGCCCGTCAATATTATCTGTCAATGCTATTTTAGGGTCATAATTTTTCACCTCTTTTTGTAGGCCACCCATTTCATCACTATCAATATAAGGGGGATTTGAAACGATAACATCAAAAGTAGAATTAATATCTGTTTGTAAGAAATCATGAATTTTAAAATCAATATTTTCCACTGATAGTTGAAATGCATTTTCTTTAGCAACATTTAGAGCATCTCTAGAAATATCGGTGGCAATAATAGAAGTGGCTAGATTTTCAAGTGATATAGTGGTGGCAATACATCCTGAACCAGTACCAATTTCTAAAATAGACTCTATCTTATTTTTTTTCTTCAATAATTCAATAATAATTTCAGTTTCAGGCCGCGGAATAAGCACATGCTTATTTACCTTAAAATCACGGCCATAGAAGTCTGCCTTACCTAAAATATGTTGAAACGGCTCCCCCGAAATTCGGCGAGTTATGAATTCTTTAAATTGGTTCAATTCATTTTTCATGAGCGGTTGTTCAAATTGTACATAGAGGTCAATACGTTGACAATCAAGAATATGGCAGAGGAACCATTCCACTTCTAATTTGGCATTAGAAATTCCTTTGGATACAAAATAGTCTTCACCCCATTTAATCAGGTTGATAGTAGTCCAGATTGTTTCTGTCATGAGATCTACGCTTCTTCGAGTAGGTTCTTTTGCTCTTCAAGTTTGCAGGCATCAATTGTTTCAGTGAGATCACCATCCATAATGTCACTTAGCTTGTAGAGTGTCAGATTTATTCTGTGGTCAGTTACGCGACCTTGAGGAAAATTATATGTTCGAATTTTTGCAGAACGATCGCCAGTTGACACCATGGATTTTCTGGCATCGGCACGTTTTTTATTTTGTCGATCCATTTCTTGTTCATAGAGTCGTGAACGCAAAACTTTCATGGCTTTATCACGATTTTTTAATTGAGAGGTTTCATCTTGACAGGTAACGACTACACCCGTTGGAATATGTGTGATACGAATAGCAGATTCGGTTTTATTAACATGTTGCCCACCAGCACCTGAGGCACGGTAAGTATCAATTTTTAAATCGCCTTCACTCACTTCAATATCAACAGATTCTGCTTCGGGTAGTACGGCAACGGTTGCCGCAGAGGTATGCACACGACCACTTGATTCTGTTTCTGGTACTCGTTGCACACGGTGAACACCAGATTCAAATTTTAAATCACCATACACACCTTCACCGCTGATGGTTACAATGACTTCTTTTATACCACCACCACCACCACCTTCATTTTCGTGATATACCATTGTTTCTGTTTTCCAATCTTGGCGCTCCGCATAACGCATATACATACGATATAAATTTTCGGCAAACAGAGCGGCTTCATCACCCCCTGTACCGGAGCGGATTTCTAAAATTGTATTCTTGTCATCATTTGGGTCTCGCGGGATAAGAAGGATTTTTAATTGTTCTTCTAACTCGGCAATTTTATCTTTGAGTGGACCAATTTCTTCCCGTACTAATTCTTTTAATTCAGGGTCATCACCATTAAGGATTTCTTCGTCTTCTACAAGTTGTTTATGTTTGGACTTATAAATTTTGCAAACTTCTACTGCTTCATCTAAACTGCGATGTTCACGCGCCATTTGCGTAAATACTTTCATATCATTCATAGCATCAGGTTGGCTCATAGCTTCTGCCAGGCTATCATGTCGCTCGATTACCGTTAATACTTTATCGATCATCCGATGGCCTCCGCTACAAAAGTTTTACCCTCATATTTTTCTAAATTTTCTCCGAATGCAGATTCGAGAGCAGCAATGGATACCTCAATTTGACTATCATCCGGTTGCTTGGTAGTAATATTTTGTAACCATAAACCGGGTTGAGCCAACATTCTAAATAAAATATTATCTCGATGTTTTGCAGTCAGTTTCAATACTTCATAGCCAATCCCCGCCACCAATGGCATAAATGGGATGTGCATAATAAGGCGCATCCATACTTGAATTTCACCTACAAATAGCATGAGGATTGAATCTAATACAGAAAATGAGAGGATGGCTACAATCATAATGATAAACATAAAACTAGTGCCACATCGTGGGTGTTGAGTGGGGAATTCTTGTGCATTTTTAATATTGAGGTTTTTACCCGATTCAAAATTATAAACTGTTTTATGTTCAGCACCATGATATTGAAATAAACGTTTTACATCTGATAATAGAGATATAAGAATAAGATAGACCAAAAAGAAAAAAATACGGAGCGCACCTGAAATAATATTGAAAACAAAGGGATCTTGATCTTTATCAAATAGCCATGTGGTGAGTCCAATTGGCGCTGCAAAAAATAAACTAATGGCCAATCCAATTGAAATTAATGTCATAAGTGCATCTACAATAGGGCTGGTCTTTTCACCTTCTTCAGGCATGGCAATATCGGCAGACCACTGAAGCGTTTGGAATCCCATTTTCATGGCTTCAAATAAACTTACGGCACCGCGAATAATAGGTTTTTTTAAATGAGGTTTTCGGTCGGTTATAGATTCAAAATTATGGCGATCGGTATGGATTTTACCTTCGGGGTCACGCACTGCCGTAGAATATGCCCCCGGAACGCGCATCATCACCCCTTCAATCACGGCTTGTCCACCCACTAAAATAGATGATTTTGAAACAAACAGAATGAGTTGTTTTAAAAATTTAGTTTTCATTAAATATAAAAACGGATCCACTCATTCTGAATGGATCCGTTTAATTTATCTTTTTCGAAATTAGTCGTTAGACTTTTTATCCGCAAGATTATATTTCTGCATGTATTTTTCAATACGTCCTGCAGTATCGATAAGGTTTTGTTTACCGGTAAAAAATGGGTGACAAGCATTGCAAATTTCCACAGTGATATTATCAGTAGTTGCACGTGTGTCAAATGAATTTCCACAAGCACAGTGTACATTTATCACTTTATATTCCGGATGTATACCTTGTTTCATGACTTACTCCTTACTCTAAGCTATTTAGGGCATCTTCCACCCTATCTAAAGCATTATTTAATTCTTCCTCTGATGCTGCATACGAAAATCGTATGTTGTTTGGTGCACCAAAACTATCTCCTGAAACGGTAACCACCGCTTTCTCATTTAAGAAATACATAGATAAATCTGATGATGTATTAATTTTTTCACCATTAAAAGATTTCCCTAAATGGTTTTTAAAATTAGGGAAAACATAAAAAGCGCCACCTGGCATTTCACAGGTTACACCATTAATAGAATTAAAACGGTTTACAATAAGATCCCGTCTAATTTTAAATGCATCCCGCATTTCTGTTACTCCAGATTGCTCACCACTTAAGGCTTCGATGGCAGCAACTTGTGCAATAGAATTAGGGCATGATGTACTTTGCCCCTGTAATTTTGACATAGCTTTAATTACTGCAGGGTCTCCTGCGGTATAGCCAATTCTCCAACCTGTCATAGCATAGGTTTTTGAGCAACTCTGAAATGTTAGTATTTTACTGGCATCATCTGTAAGTGTTGCCGTACTTGTATATTTTACATCATATGTAAGTTGTTCATAGCACTCATCTGAGAATACCCAAATATCTCGTTCTTTTGCAATAGTTAATACTTTTATTACCGCTTCATCACTCCACACACCACCAGTCGGATTTGATGGTGAATTGATAATGAGTCCCTTAGTCTTGGATGTTAGCTTACCTACTAAATCGTTAAAATCTGGTTCAAATTGCTTTGAAGCATCGGTGTTTACAAAAACGGGTGTTGCTCCAGTAACTGCTACAAAATCAGGAAACGAAACCCAATAGGGTGTAAAAATTATTACTTCATCTCCAGTTTGAAACAGAACTTGGCACGCATTATATAAAGAATGTTTCGCGCCACATGACACAATAATTTCTTTGGGATCATAATCTAAATTGTTATCACGCTTCATTTTGTCAGCAGCAGCTTGACGTAAATCCACCATTCCTTCTCCAGGTGTATAACGTGTAAA
>Ga0209402_10006520_pt1 | contig 10173 bp, 13 predicted proteins | sample ArcticOcean_MG_C_3_FD_187437 | JGI IMG/M metagenome (GOLD analysis project Ga0209402, IMG submission 187437) | Marine microbial communities from western Arctic Ocean - ArcticOcean_MG_CB8_126 (SPAdes) (version 2) | ecosystem: Environmental > Aquatic > Marine > Oceanic | place: Arctic Ocean... | reverse complement strand
ATTTGGTTACAAGGGCAAATAGGGTCGTTGATGAAGATAACAGGAGAACCATAAACGAATACCTAGAAAAACGGGTAGACGAGGAAGGAGGGACCCATCAAAGCCACGCACCTGCTGTTTATGCTGTCTTAGCTTCTGATACACATGCTGTTGGCTCCCGTGGGGATATGGCACTCCTAAAAGAGGCAGCTAGAGAGGATGGACTGCCCGAAGAGGTAGTTAAGAAACGGGCTGTTCTTTATACCTTTGAGGAGTGGATGAAGCTAAAAGACACTCTTTGGAAAACAAAGGTAAGTGCTGCTAGAACTCAACAAGAGAGCAACAAGGAACAGTATGGTAGTTATATTCCACAGAGAGTGACGAATTTCGATGAAAGCGGTACAGGGGTAATAGGGGTTCCTACCTCAGACTGGGTTGGAGAGCATGGTTCATTCGTTAGAGAGGCTTCTGCTTCATTCACAGCACTTAAGGAGCTTGTTATTCCTTCTTCAGCCAGGGTTTGGCCCCCTCAGGAAGAAGGATTAACTACCAAAGACGGTTTGAAATTTATAAACGCTCTTCAGGTTGGAGAGCAGGGAAGTACTGTCCAAGCCCTTATTTCGTCTTGGTTTACTTACAATGTTAAGAGATTACGGTTAAGGGACCCTGTAAAAGCTTCAAATGAGGCTAATTGGGGTTTTGGTGCGATGCAGGTGGAAAGTGCTGCTAGGGGGATATCAGATAATTACACCCCTATTGATGAAAGAATTATAAGTATTGACAATAATGGAAATATAGGAGCAGCACTGAACTATAGTGTTGGGGATGATAATGTTTGGCATGTAGGAAGTGCAGGTGCAAGTCCCAAAGGATTTTCTTCATGGCCTCAGGACGAGATACGTGTTGTTCTTGATAATGCCATTAATGAAAGAGTTGGTGAATTATATAAACAAGGTAAGGCACAGAGTAGAGGAGATTTACGAAGAGTTAATGACCCTGAGAATACTGAGTTGAGAAAGATTATGAAAGGTTGGAAAAAAGATGGAAGGGCATTACAAAGTCCTACTGCGAGGGGTGTGGTAGACAGGCATCATGCCACCCTTGTGTTTTTTGAGTTTGCCTCTAAGTTCTTAAGAGAGGGGGGAGAGAGGGTCGAGACTTCGGGTATTAGTGGTTATGTAAAAGACCACTATAAGAGATTTGGATTTGTTAATGCACGTGAGGCTACTAGATTAAATATACTCTGGAGTTTGACCACTATGAGGGGCGGTGGGTCCTATCTTCCTCGTGAGCAAGTAAGTATTGATGACTATCGCCGTAGTGGAGGAGTATCGGAAAGGGGACAGTCAACGTGGTTTGATGAAGAAACTGGGAGTATGATAGACGATGTGATGACCAAGAGTTTCGGTACTGGATTAAATAAAGTTGCATACACAGAAAAACATGATACGATTAAAACAGATAATCGTTTAGATGTGTTACAGGAGATGCTGGATAATCTAATGAATAAAGCTTGGGATAAGAGATACGGTTTTACTGATAAAAAGCTTGCACAAGCCAATGAGCAGGAGATAAAGGACCTTCAGGATAATTCTGAAATGGATGATGAAGAGTTTGAAGAATTTTTGGAAGGAAATATGTATATGTTAGCTGGAACGGGACAACTTGAGTCTTCGGAGTAGATTCTATGAATATTGCAAATATTAAATTACCAATAGCTGTCATAGGAATAATTGTTGCTCAAGCATTTGGAATAATATGGTATATGGCTCAACTAGATTCTACTGTAAAAGATTTAGATTCCTCAGTAGCTGTAATACAAGCACAGGCAACCACAGTTGATGTGGCTGTATTGAAAACAGATTTAGATAATCTCAAGATTCAATTTACAAAATTAGTAGAGGGTGAGGTGGACGAGTTTGACCCCACTGAGATTTTAAATTCCATCACAGAACTAGAAACGAAAGTTACCTGGATGATGAATGATTGGGGTCCTAAAATTAACAAGGTAGGGGACGACCTAGACGATTTCGATGAACGTTTATCAGGTATAGAGACGGTCCAAGCAGTAATAGACAACGAGATGCGAACCATCATGACAGACCACAATGGGTTCGCAGATGTTCTTGCAGAACTACAGAAATCGGGCATACTGCCGACAGGGGAGAAAAGAGAGTACGGAAGCTACGGGGATTGATAGCCTAGGTTAAGGACACTTTGTTAACTATAAAAAATAATTCTAAACTAACTTCAGCAGCTATTGTGAGTGGTATGTTGTGTGCTTCTGTAGCTGGTACGCTAGCAATTAGACGTTATTTATTTCTTAAAGATTTAAAGGAAGAGCTAGGTAGTATTCCATGGGATACCAAGGATGTTACTTGGAAACATTATTTTAAGTCTTATCTAAGAGTAGAGAAAGCCAAGCCGATAAAGAAGGAGGAAACTGTGATGGGATTCTTCAACAGCTTAGTGGGACGGTTTAAACCTAGTGGTGAGGCTCCGAAGGAAGAGGAAGAAGTTTCTGATTGCTGTGTTAATGGTCAATGTGTGTGCGGAGAGTCTTCTTTTACAGAGAATGAGGGTACTACTGCCCCTATAACAGTAATCAACACCACCACTACTGCTACGTCAAATATTTCTGATGATGTAGCTAATCTTACCATGAGTGATTCTGGTGATGTAAATCCTGCACCTATAACCGAAATTGCCTCAATAACGAAACCAAGACCTGCTGTAAAAAATGAAGTTACAACGGAAACTCAGGTTGAAGAGTCTTCCACAGAGGAAAAATTCTTACAATTAGAATTTAACCTATCTGATACAGTAGAGACAGAAGCACCCGTTCCTGTAGTCATTACTCCTACTTCGTCTCTTTCTGGGGCTTCTACTGGAAACAAGGTACGGAAGAGTAAATTAAAGAAAGCTAAGAAAAAGAAGAGTAGAAATACTTAGATGAGTCCACAAGTAACGGTCTATACTTCACATGGTTGAGGCCCCTGTCATATGACGAAAGCGTGGCTTTCGCAACGTGGAGTTCCATTTGTAGAGGCTAATATCTCTGTAGATGACTCTGCTAGACAGAACCTTTTGGATATGGGATACAGGACTACACCAGTAGTTACTATAGGTAAAGATGTGATTGTGGGGTATAGCACGGCAAAACTACAAGCATCCCTAGATTCGTATAGTTACTAAATAAATTTAATAAAACACAGTTGTGTTGTGGAGTGAGTAGTTATGGATACATGGATAATGAACGCCTTTTTGGGTATTAGTCTACTTTTCCTTATTTTCCTTGCTTATATTAATTGGCGTATTCTTATTATTACGGAAATTATTGCTCGTAGTACGGGTCTTTTTCTTGAATCTCTTGTAAAGAAATCTGATTCAAAAAGCAATGAGGAGGATGTAGATAATGTTTAAAAGAGGTGGAATGGACACCTATGACATGGAAGCGTCATTATTCAAAATGATTAAGGACAAGCTCAGCAGTGCTTTAGGTGTTGAGGTAAAACAGGGAGATTTTTTACAAATAGGATTTGATGAGAACAAGAACAAACTAACTATTCAGACTCCTAAGAGTCAGCCTTTTTCGGAGTTCTGTGCCCTTTGTGGGTCTATAGGAGTGATTCATTTTGAGGAAGAGGGTTCTATTAAGATGCACCGATGCCTCAGGTGTCTTGCCCAGTGGAACGATTGTGTCATTAGTAAGCAAGAGATTCCTCGTGAACGTCTTTTGCATGGATAATTTGTACACTAGCTACAATTTTTGATACAATTATCTTGACAACAAAAAAATACTATGATATGATTATTACAAGAGAAGAGAATTTCTAGTTTCTAGTTTCTAAGGAGAAGAGTAAACATGGATTTTGTAAGTGAACTTTCCCTTTATTTTAAGGCCGGTTACCCCTTTTTGTATGTTCAAGCCCTTGAGGTAGAACGTGCCATTTCTTCTATAAAGAAGGCATGTGATGACTTCAATGGTGATGGGTTGTCTATTCAGCTTTGGAAGAATAATAAAGGTTGGGAAGGTATATCCCCTCAGGGACAATGGGATGTCATAGACCCTACCAAGAGCCTAGATAAGATTGTGACTCATATTAATGAAGGTCCTTCTGGTGTGTATGTACTAATCAATTTCCACTTCTATTTAGGGAAAGAAGCCAGAGCAGACCTGATTCAACAGTTTATGGATGGTTATCACGATTGGAAAAGGACAGGAAAAAAAGTAATAATACTCTCTCCTTTCTTTGAAATTGCTAAAGAGTTGGAGAGAATGGTCCACGTGGTCAGATACAGTCTTCCAACCAAGAAGGAACTAGGAGAGTATCTAGATTTCTTTCTTGAGAGTAACTTCTCAGATAACGAAAAGTTTGTTTTTCCAGAGTCGGAAGATGAACGACAGGCGATAGTGGGTGCAGGGTCAGGTCTTACTGTAGAAGAGTTTGAGAATGCCATAGTTCTTTCCATAGTAAAAGGAGTAGAAGGAGATGAAGGTAAGGTTATTCCTTCTTTGATAATGGATGAGAAGGCAAAGATACTTGCTAAGTCTGATTGGGTTTCTTACTTTCCTTGGCCCGATGACATGTCTTCTGTAGGTGGATTAGGCGCATTCAAGTCTTGGCTTGTCAAAAGGCAAAAAGGTCTTTCTTCCAAGGCACGAGAGTTTGGGCTTCCTTATCCCAAAGGAGTTCTATTACTAGGTACTCCAGGTACTGGTAAGAGTTTAACTGTTAAATGTATGGCTAAGGAGTGGAATTTACCTCTTATAAGATTTGATATGGGGGCCATATTCCAGTCTCTGGTAGGCCAGTCTGAAGAGAATATGCGGATGAGTCTCGCTCAGGTTGAGGCTCTGTCTCCAGTTATTCTCTGGATAGACGAGATGGAGAAAGGGCTAGCAGGTAGTCAGGGTGGAGGTGGCAATGACTCTGGAACCACTCAAAGGGTTTTTGGGACATTACTTAGTTGGATGCAGGAACGTTCAAAAGATGACCTTATATATGTGGCAGCTACGGTAAACAATATAAATAGTTTGCCCCCTGAGTTGCTTCGGAAAGGAAGGTTCGATGAGATTTTCTGGGTAGACCTACCTCCCAGTAAAGAGAGGAAAGAGATTCTAGAGATTCATCTTTCTAAGAATAATCAGAAATCTGATTTTACTAGGGAAGAGTGGGAATCAGTGTTGGATGTGAGTAAGAATTTCTCAGGAGCAGAACTGGAGAATGCTGTACAGGATGCTATGTATGAGGCTTTCTACAGTGATGAAAGTGAGGTTAAGTCTCATCACTTGATAAAGTCTATATCTAGTACGATTCCGTTGGCTCAAACGATGGGGTCTGTTATAGAGGTACAAAGGGATTGGGCTAAGTCTAATTGCCGTATGGCGCAACAAGATGACGCAGAGAAAATTCTTTCTACAGGAACTCAGTCAAGTAGACAAGTAATAATCTAGATTAAAGAGAAGCAATAGGAGAAGAGGAATAACAATGGTACAAACGAAAATAGACGATGCAGCTTTTTCTAAGTTATGGGATAAGGGTGTTCTCATACATGTACGGTCTGGTGTGTGGAGTATGGAAGCCAGATTAGATGCAGAGGATATAGGTATTACAGGGGATGTTCCTGATTTCGTAACTCTGGGATATAAGAAGTTGTTTGATAAGAGCATTAGGAATGAGTTTAGTCGGATAGTTTCTAATGCCAGAACAGCTTTACAACGTTACGGGTTTAACTTTCTTTTAGTAGGGAGCCATTACATCCCTAAGGAGTCTGCTCCCGAACTAGTTCCCGTTTTACAGAAGTGTAGAGAAGAGTTTTACAACGCTGTGGACAGGTTTATTGAGAGGTATGAAGAGAAGCGAGAGGATTTTCTGGCTCAGTATGAGAGTTGGAGAGACCGTCTTGAGCCTCATTACCCAGATGAAGCTACAGTACGAGAGAAGTTTTACTTTGATGTGTATTCTTATACAATAATGTCTACCCCATCTTACATTTCGTTTGATGGTCTTTTAGATTCTTTGAATGAGGAAGTATACTTGGATTGGGCTACAGGAACAGCTAATAATCTTCGTAAAGAGGCAAGAGGAGTAGCTGATTCTCTTACTACCGCTATATCAGATGGTACTTTAGATGGTCGTAGGATGAGGCGTGTACGTACTTTGGTAGAGAGGATTGCTACCATGGACCTATCAGAAGACATAAGATTGAAGGTAGCTGCTACTCGTGCATTGGAACAACCTTCTGCCGTTTCATTCAAGAGTTTGAAAGACGCTGCAATAGACATTGACCGTACAGTGATGAGGCAGGTAATATTCTAGTATTGGTAGAATAGGGTGTATTTACTACATCAGAATAAACTATAAAGGAGGTAGAGAAATATGCCGTGTTTTTACACCTATAAGTACTACACTGAGGAAATCAGTGTGGACAAGATTGAGCATCTAGTTGAGGCAGCTAAAAAGTTAGGTGTTGCGGTTGGGAACATATCAGAAGGTTTTTCTTTAGTGTTCTCAAATGGGGTTTCTGGTTTTGTTGTTGGTCAGGGCGGGAAGTATACTGTGTCCTCAACGGATAAGTCCTCTGTAAACAGTTTAATGCAGGAACTCACTGCAGCTAGTTTGAGGTCTACCCTTGAGCTTAGAGGTAATAGGGTTGAGAGAGAAGAGTCTAAGGGCACAATACGATTAGTAGTTACGGAATAAGGAGATATTAATGGCAGGTGAAAAATCTTACGAAATAGTTATAAAGCCAGATGGAAAGATGGATGTGACGTTGCTTAGTGGATATCCAGATGGCACAGAGACTTCCGATGTTATCGGAGACATAATGGATGGTATTGGTGAGGTCACCAAGAAATCACATAAAGGCGATGACCACAGTCACGATAAAACTAAATCAACTGAAAAGGTAAAGTCATAAATCGACTACATAAATAAAGGGGGAGGGGTTTTTACACCTCCCCCTATTTTCATTTCTAGGATTAAATTTTAATGTTATATAATAAATATCGTCCCAAAACCTTTTCACAGGTGGTGGGACAAGAATGGATAGTACGAACCCTTCGCAACTCTATTACCTTAGATAGAGTTCCTCATACACTTTTATTTGAAGGGCTTAGAGGAACAGGTAAAACTACTCTTGCTAGGGTTTTTGCCACAGCAGTTAACTGTGTTTCTCCTGTAGAAGGTGACCCTTGTTTAGAGTGTGTTTCCTGTCAGAACTCCCATAAAAACATTCTTGAGGTAGATGCGGGTTCTAGTAGAGGTGTAGAGACTATAGAAGATTTGCATGACACTCTTCGGCTTCGTCCTTTAAGAGGGAAGTTTAGGACTGTTATTATTGATGAGTGTCATATGCTGACTGAAGCGGCGGCTAATGCTGCATTAAAATTATTTGAAGAACCTCCTAGTCATGTAGTTTTAGTGTTGTGTACAACAGGTCAGACTAATAATCCTGATACTAAAGTATCTAAGGCTTTTAGCACACTTGCTTCTAGATGTATGCGTTTTAAATTTGCTGCTGTGGACATCAAAGATATATATAAAAAGTTACGATATATATGTAAACAAGAGGGTCAAGAGACTGAGGATGAGGTTTTACGAGTAATCGCTCGTAAGGTCAGAGGCTCTCTTAGAGACGCAGAAAGTCTCTTAGATTCCGCTTTTACTTTTTCACAGGCTCCTGTAATACGAATAAATGATGTTAGGGGGCTTATCTCCATAGAAGAAGATAAAGCTTTGGAACTACTAGAGGTGTTATGTAGCTCAAGACCCTTTGAGTCTATTCCCTTAGTTGCTAAATTCCACGAAGACGGTTTTAATATTCCTGCTGTTGCTAATGAGTGTGCGTCTCTAGCCGCTGAGGCTCTGTCTCTTGCTTTAGATGATTCATCTTTTTATTCTGATTCTCAAAGAAAAAGGTTATTGGATACCACAAAGGGGGTTGATGTAAATTTTTTGGTTGATATGATTAAATCATTAGGTACTATTAAATCTTCTTCCTTTAATGACGGCAAACAAGATTTAGAAGTTGCTTTAGCGGGGTTGTCATATTCAGCAGCATTTCAACCATCTGCAGCGTGGTGATACTGAATAGTTAGATTTTTATAGAGGGGGATTGTGGCTATCTTAGTAGCGAAGGACAAATCTGATTTAAAGAAGCTACGTCCCCATTTCGCTAACGGATTTGTGTCTGTCGAACATGCTGTGGATTCATGGCATAAACCTAACGGACGATGCTCCTTAGAGCGGTCTATAAGACACCATCTACATAATTCTTGGAACGCTTCAAAGGTTATGTGTACACATAGCCATGAACGAACTGGTACGTCTGTTCTCCATGTTTGGTTAGACCTATCTAACTACAAATGGCGTTGCGTTTCTTGTAAGCAGCCTCTTTACTGGAACCGTTCTGTTTGTCATTCTTGTACTGCTCAGAGGATGTGGGATAAGAAGAAGATTAGAGTACAACAATTGCCTATGGAAAGGCATTTGCAGGTAGTTGAGGGAGACTATGAACTGGTGTACAGGACGGTTCGTATGCTTTCTCCGAATAAAAAAGTGTTAGTATCACATCTAGACTGTCATAGGAATCAAGACTGTATTCATACGTCAGCAGCTTTAAGACGTAGAGGTTTGAAGGGTATTTATACCTTTTCTACAGGAAATACCACTATGATTTCCCAGAAATTTTAAATTGTATATTCTTCTTTAATGATTATTTTTAGTGTATAATTACGGATATAGGTACTATGCAGACATGTATAGAATGTTCTAAAGTATACGCAGATTTGCGGGATATCGAAGAATGCGATGGTTGTCATGAGTTTGTTTGTTATCAATGTGTAGTGGAAAACGGCACAGGTTCACAGACATACTGTTCAGAGGAGTGCGGAGACAGAGGAGAGTAGATTGACAAGTTCGTCAGGACAAACAGTTACTACAGACTGGCATTCTAACTACGATAGAACGGTTTCTAATTTAGTTAGAGAGATGTTGAATATTACAGACGCTTTACTTTCGGATGATAATCAGCGAAAAGCAGCAGGTAAGTTAGTTAAGAAAGCTATTTATGATGAGATGGATTACCTTAGAAATTTTTTGGTAAACCGAGCAGGGCTTCCACCGTCTAAGGGAGGAGCGAACCACAATGTCAGAGCCTACGAAAGGGAGCGAGAGTATGGGAACCTCTAAAAAAGAGTGGCGAGTTAATGTTAGCAAGGACCAACCTTTTGAGTGGAAAGGTGAGAGTTCCAGTGAATATCTCTGGAATGAAGACCTCTATAAAGCCCATACTTCAGGTACGCCTTCTGATACACAGGTGGCTGTTTCAGGGAAAGACGGGGCTGGTGACATAGACCGAGACCCCCAGCAATTAGATTTAGAGAACTCTTTTAATAGTGGTCGTGAGATGGGTTCTGTAACTGAGAATCCTACTGTTAAACCCCGAATGTTGAATCCAAAGAAAAAACGTGGAAGTGGTGCTAAGAAGATAGAAGCTTTTTCTATTAAACAAGAAAATAAGAAACCTCATCCTCGTCCTATAAACACTCCCAAAGGTATTCCCGTAAGCCTTCTTAATAAGGCTATTAGTATTTTGTCTGCTCCTGTAGATGAGACTGACGTTGCAGATGATATTGGAATCTTGCTCAAGAACTGGAAGGGTTCTGGGTACGAGTCTGAGGATAATTTTGAAAACACTAACTGGGAGCCGAGAGAACGTTCTGGGGATAACAGCGTTGCTAGTGTAGACCCTGAGAACAAAGAACTGGAAGAAGGAGAAGCAGAAGAGGTTGATGAGAACTTGGCTGATGTTCTTAGTAACGAGGCTTCTAAAGATATAGTTGCCTTGGCTAAGAAGAATATGCGAGTCGCTAAGAAGATTAGTAACGAAGCTGTTGAGGAAGCTGAAGAGCAAAACACTTCTGATGATTTGAGTAGGAATACTCCTAAGAAGAGAGGCGTTCTAGATTTTGATGATTTGGCAGAGACTGCAGGTCTTTCCTCCCTCCCTGGAAAGAAAAAGCCCGTGATGGATAATGTCAGTCTTCAGAAGCAGTTAGCCATGGGTCACGGACGTTGTCCTCATAAGAACCAGTTTGACCTCTGTGAAAAGTGTGGGGACATGGAGATGAAGCAAGATGATATGGGTGGTGAGGCTTCTCTTGTAGAAAAAGGGACTAGGAACGTA
>Ga0209402_10006516_pt1 | contig 10177 bp, 9 predicted proteins | sample ArcticOcean_MG_C_3_FD_187437 | JGI IMG/M metagenome (GOLD analysis project Ga0209402, IMG submission 187437) | Marine microbial communities from western Arctic Ocean - ArcticOcean_MG_CB8_126 (SPAdes) (version 2) | ecosystem: Environmental > Aquatic > Marine > Oceanic | place: Arctic Ocean... | reverse complement strand
GATAAATTAAAATTGACATAAAAATTAATTTTTTGTAATTATTTTTTCAACTTGTTTTGCTGCCTCTACACAAGTAGTTATTTTTCCAGAAAATATGGAGATCATTTTATCATTAATTTTAGTAACTAAAGTTGGTCTTTCATCTGTATCATCAGCTCTTGGAGGTACAGCCCTAATTGTAAACATAGAACCAATATACTCTGCTTTTGTAATTTCTGGAAAAAATTCAATTGTTGATTTAATGAATTTATCATAATTTGTATGACTAGGATTTTTAATAATTCCCTTGTCTAACAAATGTTCATATTCTTTTTGTAATTGATAAAATTTACCTACATTAGTTTGATGAATTTCATGTTGTACATTACAAAGTAAATGTAAATCAGTATTTGCTAATGGATCAATACACATGAAAGGTCCATCCATAATTACAATACTTTTATTTTTAAATGAATCTGGTAGTTTAACAACTGGTTTCTCACATAATTCAAATTGATATTCGTTTTGAGAATTAGGAAATTTTGTAAGTAATTCATTAAGATTAGCATATGTACATACAATAATTTTATCAAATTCATCCAGTATACTTTCAGTTGCTTTTGTATTGAGATGAATTTTAATTTTATTTTTTTCCATTAGGTCCATTGAAATTTCTTTTAAAATTTTTGGATCATAAATTGATTCTTTAACACGAACACAAAGATCTATTGAATTTTTATTCACACAATCCAAACTAGCTTTTTCAATTTCTAAATTATATTTTTTACAAAAATCTATAAATTGTTGAGATGATGTTAAACTATTATTTTTAGATATACAGTAAAAATGTTCATTATTAGTAACAATTGCTTTAGAAAAAAGTTCTCTAAAACTATTTTCAGATTCAACTATTCCCCTAACAGTTTCTGGACTTCGTGGATAATGATATCCACGATGAACTCTATATTGATTTGAACCTGAAGCAGATTTTAGTATATCATCATTTTTTTCAAAAAGTTCAACATTATTTTTCTTCCCAAGAATTATTGCAGTAGTGATACCAAAAATACCAGCACCAATGATTGCAATTTTCATAATATCATTTTATTTTGTGAATGAGTTGTATAACATCCTTTGCCAAATTTGCATATTCAAATGAGTTATTTGATTTATATAATTCTCGTATGAAAAATTTACATTGAATTTCTAAAGGAGTTAATTTTGATTCATAAATTAATTTAAAATCGGATGATTTTTTATTATTTTTGTATAATTTTAAATCATCCCAAATATACACATTTTTTTCTGTAAATATTTTAACAATTTTTTGTTTCTCATTAGAATATCTATTTAGATAAATTTGACAATTTTGATTTTGAGATAATTTAACATTTAATGTTACTATATCACATTTAGAAATAAACCCAAATGATGATTGTAGATTAATTTTTTTTGGTTTACCAAATAATTTAAGAATTATTGATATCTCATGTGATAAAAGATTTAAGAAAATATCTTCATCAAATGAACCAAATTTTTTCCAATTAAATTCTATGTAAATAATTTTTTCTTTTTTTGAAATTTGGATTATTTTTTGCAAAACTTCATTAAAAAGAAAAACATGCCCTACAAAAAGAAAAACATTATTCTTTTTTGCAATTTGAATTAATTCCTTAGCTTCTGAAACTTTAGAACAAAGAGGCTTTTCAATGAATACATGTTTTTTTGATAATAGTGCTTTTTTTACTAATGCATAATGTGTTTTGATAGGAGTGGATATTATTACTGCATTAATTTCTTCATCATTAAAAATTTCTTTGTAATTATTGACATAATCAATTAAAGGATAATTTTTTTTTAGCCATTTAATATTTTGAATATTTCCATTACTAGTACATTTTTTGATATTACTGATTTTAGAAAAATCTCTTACTAGGTTTTTACCCCAATTACCAATTCCAATAATAGCAATTTTGTTCATTGTAGTCATCTTAATGAGCACGTTTTTATTTGTAGATTATTAATCATTGTTAAAAGTTGCGTATTCTAATTGTATCTGGTGCTGGCGGAGGAACATCAACAAAAAGTGTTGGAAAATATTTTCATTTAAGAGAATTTGGTGAAACATTAAAAAAATATAATGTTGAGTATAGATTAGTTAATGAATCAGATTACATAGTAGGATTTCCCACAAAACAATTAAAAAAATATTTTACTACAAGAAATAAAATTAAAAAATTAGTTAATGATTTTAAACCTGATTTAGTATTTATTGACAGACAGGGATATTTTGGATTAGAAATTTTAAAAATGAAAATTCCTTTATTTGTATTATTACGGGGTCATTATTGGTCAGAAATAGAATATGCTAAAAATACAATATACAAAAATAAAATTATGCAAATGGTAATTGACTTAAGGAAAAAAATTGCAGAAAAAGTATTTGCAGAATCAACTGAAATTCTTCCAATTTGTAATTATTTAAAAAATATAGTTAAAGAATATCATCCAACCCAAAAATCAAGTGTGTTTATTGAGGGTGTTGATTCAGTAAAATGGTATAAAACTAAAGGTATGAAATTAGAACATCCTTGTGTAGGATTACTTCAAGATGCAAATTGGTGGAGAAAAACAAAAGAAATGCTAACTCTTGAAAAAACAATTCAAGCAATGCCTAAAGTTCATTTCTATTGGGCAGGTGATGGACAGTATAAACATGAAATTTTAAAAGTGCTTGATAGATTTGAAAATTTTCACTGGTTAGGATCATTATCATATCCAGAAAAAGTTAGGGATTATCTAAGTGAACTTGATATTTATGCAATAATTACAGGAATGGATACAACTCCATTGTCACTAAAGGAAGCTCAATTAATGGAAAACCCAGTGATTGCAACAAATGTTGGTGGAAATTCAGAAATAATGATAGATGGGAAAACAGGATACCTAGTTGAAAAAGGAAACTACAATGACATTATAACAAAAATTTCCATACTCGTAGATAACAAAGAACTAGCAATCAAAATGGGTAAGGAAGGTCGTAAATTTATAGAAAAAGAATTTAGTTTAGATGCAAGTGTAAAAAATTTCTTAAAAATAGTTAAACCGTATGTTAATTAAAAAAATTAATTAATTTTCCCAATCAAAATTCTTTCCCATTAATGAATATAATTTTTCATTATATGGACGAAAAAATTCTATTAAATTATCCCTTGTTTCTTTTTTCATTGTTTCATAATGAATTTTATTTTTTTTAGAATTATCAGGAATATCAAAATGTTCTAATTCTAAAAAATCAAAAATTTCATTCATTATTTTATTTGTTTTTGTTGCAAATTCTTCACTTTTAATTATCAATATTTGATCCTTAGAAAATAATTTATACCAATTTTCTAACTGCTCAGCATACAAGCTTCTACCCAACATACTAGTATGAACAAATTCATAATATTCCTGTGCATTATATTTATTAATTTGATTAAGAATTTTTTTTTCATTTATTATAATATCTTCAAATGTTTCTTTTTGATCAGTTAAAAAATAATTTGAATAACATCTATCTATAGGATTACGTAGAATTACAATTAATTTAGAATTAGGAAGAAGTTTATGAATTCTTTTTGGAGCTTCTTCATGATAAATGTAAAAAGGAGTTACATCATATGTAATGAATTTTCCATTTTTCTGTATTATTTTTTTTTTCGTAAAAATTGATGGAAAAAATGATTTATACCAATTTAATCCTAATTTGTAATTAGAATCAAAATATCCTAATTCATCATATGCAGATTTAACTATTGATGGATGCTGTGCAAGATAATGATATAATGAAGTTGTTCCACTTCGTACTACTCCAATTACTATTAAATCAGGAAGTACTCTAAATGATGAAGATAGACCATAAAAATGCCTTTTTACAACAATATGCTTTATTTTAGTGAGTAAATTAATCATGAAATTTTTGTATTCCTCATCTTAAATCATCTTATTTTATTTCATAAAAATATGTTATAATTTTGTATGTGGTGATAATTCTTTGGTAATAAATAACCTATACCATATTTCAAATGCAAGTAATCCAAGAAATTTATTAATATATTTTATATCTAAATCTTCTCTATCAATATATTTTTCAATCCATTCATTACTAATCCAATCATCTTGAACAATTCTAGCATTATCAAAAAATTCCTTACATTTTGAATGAGCAGTAGATTTCCATAAATTAATTGTATTAACATTAAAACCAAGTTTTTCTTTTGAGATTAATGAATCAGCTTTATTTTTTACAAGTAAATCCCTTAATGGAAGTTTACCAATATTTTGAATTGGATCATACTTGAATTTATTTGGAATACTTAATCCATATGAAATTAAATTATTATTCAATAAAGGAGTGAGTAATTTAATATCAAAACTTTTAGCAATATCAGTATTCACAGGATTGAAATTATACAAAAGTTTACCATTATAATCTGCAAGGAATACTTGATCTAATCTAGATAATGAATTATCAAAATAAGGTAAAATTGAATCATAAATTGTATTCCAAGAAAAATTAGATTTATTTCCAAATAATAATTCTTGATCAGGTACACGATCTCTTTCATGACAAGAAAGGTATGCCTTAACTTTTTCTAATGGAGTAGAATTTGAGGATGTTATGGACAAAAACTTTTGATATCTAAATGTATATCCACCAAATATTTCATCACCACCATCACCAGATGCAAGAATATTTGAAATTGATTGTGACTCTTTAGCTACATAATACCAATGTAAATCCCAAAATGGTCTTTTAATTTCATAAATTGCCTTAGGCATTTCAGATAAATAATTTTCTAAATAAATAATATTATGATTAGCCTCAAATTTATCAGCAATTTTTGATGCGTTTAATGTTTCATCAACACTATTTGCAAACTTTATTGAAATTGCTTCAATATCAATATCAGGATTTGATTTTCTAATTAATGAAAGAATTAGTGTTGAATCAACACCACCACTAAGAGCAATACATAATTTTTTAGGATTTAATAATTCAAGTTTTTTAGAGATATCATTTAAAATTAAATCTTCAATTACATCTATATTTGGAACAGTATTATTTGGTTTAAAATCAATCCAAGTTTTTTTAGGTAAATTTGGAATTATAGATGAATCATATCGAAGTGTTAGAATATTAACTATTGATGAAGCGTTAATTTTGGGATTAGAAATTTCCACGACCCAATCCTCTAAAAATTAGATTTGTATTTTTTATATAAATAGGATCAATAATACCTCTAGAATCAATTAAAATTTTTGATTTTGTTTTGGAAAAGGAATTAATTTCTATGTGTTTAAATTCATCATGACCAGTTACAATTACCACTGCATCCATTTCTGGTAAGATATTTTCCAAATTATCTTCTACTTTTAATCCAAAAACTTCTGTTGAATGAAAGAATGGATCATAAAGATATACTTGAGTATCGAGGTTCTGAAATTTTTTAATTATTTCCTTAGCTGGAGAAAGTTGAATATCTTTTATATTTGGTTTATACGAGATACCCATAATCAAAATTTTACTTTTTTCTATAGGTTTTTTGCATTCATTAAATGCATCACGAGTAAGTCGGATTACATGATCGGGCATTGTTTCATTAATCATTCTACCAGATTCAATAATACTTAATTTTACACCTGCACGTCTAGCAGTGTTAAGAAGTTGATAAGAATTAATTGGTAAACATGGACCTCCTACACCTGCACCAGGATAATGTACTTGAAAATTATATTTTGCCTTAGCAGCTTGTAAAACGTTCATTGTATCAATTCCCAATTTTTCAAACATTAATGCCAATTCATTTACAAAAGCAATATTGATATCTCTAAACACGTTAGTTGTTAATTTTACTGCATTTGCTGTTTTACAATTTTCCATTTCAATTAAATCAACTGAAAAAACATATTTGTAAATCATAGTAATTATTTTTGTAATATTTTGATTAATTCCCCCTACCAATCTTGGAAGATTTGTAAAATCATGTAATATTTCACCAGGATTTGCATTTTCAGGACAAACACCAATAGAAAAATTATCTTCAATTTTTAATCTTCCAGATTTTGATATTAATGAAATCATTTCATTTTCAATAAAACCAGGTTCAATAGTACTTTCAACTATTACTAATGAATTTGAAGTCAGAATTTCTGAAAGTTGTGAACCAACAATAGTTAATGCAGAATAATCAGGGATATTATTTTCATCCATAGGCGTTGGTAATGACAACAAAATTAAATCAGAATTTCTAACTGCATCCTCAATTTTTGTAGTAGCTGAAAAAAGTCTTTTTTCTAGAACATCATAAAAAATATCTTCATATCCAGGTTCATCCTTTAAAGGAAATTTTTTTGAATTGATATCATGAACTAAAGTTTTGTTAATATCAACACCTATTGTTTGTAATCCAGATTTTGCAAAAGATAGTGCAGTGGGTAAACCAATTCTACCTATACCAATTACACATACTCGTAATGATTTTGAATTTAATGATTTTTTTACTTCCTCAAAATTATTCATATTTATTTTTGAATTAGGCATAATATCACAGATATTATTTTGAACATATTATCACCTTATTTTAATTTGTTATACTATATTCAATACAAAATTTTAAAAACTTGATATTTACATGGAAAATGATCATTTATGACTAAAATTGTAATTACTGCAGCAGGAAAGGGTGTAAGATTATTACCATTTTCAATGGAAATGCCTAAAGAAATGATGCCAATTTTTTCAAAAAAAATTACAACTAAAAAAAGTGTTTTACCATTATTACAATTTATTTTTCAGCAATTATATTCAATGAATTTTAAAGATTATTGTTTTATAATAAACAATGAAAAAAAAGTAATTCTTAATCATTTTACTCCTAATGAATTTTATCTAAAAGAATTATCTGGAAATTCTAAAAAAGGTATATCACAATTTTATAAACAATTAAAAAATTCACATTTAGTTTGGATCAATCAAACTAAACCATTAGGATTTGGTGATGCAGTAAAACGAGCAGAAAAATATGTAGGGAAAGAAGATTTTATTGTTCATGCAGGGGATGTAACAATATTAAGTAAAACAAAACATCCAGTTTTACGCTTAATAGAAACTGCTAAAAAATATCCAGATGCAAAAGTAATTTTACTTTGTAAAAAAGTTAAAGATTCAAAAAGATACGGAGTTCCAACAGTTAGTAAATTAACAAATAATATTTTTAATGTTAATGAAGTTATAGAAAAACCTAATAATCCAAAATCAGAATTTGGAATAATGCCATTATATTATTTCAAATCAGATATTTTTTCATATTTAAAAAAAATTAAGCCAGGGAAAGGTAAAGAATACCAATTAACGGATGCCATTCAAAAAATGATTGAAGAAAAACAAAAAGTACTTGCAATTACATTAGGAAAAAATGAAGATGAAGTAGATGTTGGAACCGTTGAATCTTATAAGAATGCACAAGATATTACATTTAGAAAAGCATGATTTTTAATACAACAGTAAGAAAAATACAAATATGAAAATAGGGATTATTGGTTTAGGATTTGTAGGATTATCACTAACTAGTGTATTAGCCTCTAAAGGGTATGATGTAATTGGAATAGATACAGATAATGAAAAATGTAATAAAATCATTAATGGAGTTTCACCATTCTTTGAACCAGGATTAGAAAAAGTATTACAAAATGGATTAAAAAAGAAATTAAAAATTGAAAATAATTTTTTGCTAATTAATAGTTGTGACTTTATTTTTGTAACAGTTGGAACTCCACAAAAAGCAAATGGTTCAATTGATTTATCTAAAATCAAAAAAGCTATTTCAACTATTGCTGAAAATCTCCTAAAAAATAATAAAAAACCAATAATTATTATCAAAAGTACAGTAATTCCAGGCACAACAACTAAAGTTATTTTACCAATTTTAGAAAAAAAATCAAATAAAAAAAATGGAAAGGATTTTGGATTAATATCAAATCCAGAATTTCTACAAGAAAGTAATGCAATTAAAGATACAGAATTTCCTCATGTAGTAGTTCTGGGGGGTGATCAAACAGAGTTCATGAAAAAAACAAAAAAATTGTTTATGAAATTACATCCTAATGTACCAATAATTATTACTAATCATCAAACATCTGAAATGATAAAATATGCAAATAATGCATTTCTTGCAACTAAAATTAGTTTTATTAATCAATTATCAAATATTTGTCAAAAAATTCCAGGAGCAAATATTGATGATGTAGGGGCAACAATGGGTTTAGATCCTAGAATTGGTAAATTATTTCTTAATGCAGGTCCAGGCTATGGTGGCTCATGTCTGCCAAAAGACATGAGGGCATTGATTAATTTTGCAAACATATCAGGAATTAATCCAACACTTCTAAATGCAGTAGAGGATCTTAATACTAAACAACTGGAGCAAATAATCTTAATGACTAAAGAAAAATTAGGAAATTTAACCTCAAAAAAAATTACAATTTTAGGAACTGCATTTAAACCAAATACAGATGATATCAGAGACTCTATTGCAATTGAATTAATTAAAAAATTATTAAAGAAAAAAGCTAGAATTACAATTCATGATCCAAAAGCAATGAAAAATACAAAAAGAATTTTTGAAGAGAAAATTAATTATGCAGAAACAATGAAAGATGCATTATCAAAAAGTGAATGTGTAATTATCATGACACAGTGGAAACAATATGAAAAATTAAATAATAATGAATTTAAGTATATGAAAAGAAAATTTGTAATAGATTGTAGAAGAATGTTGGCAAAAAAACAATTAGATGTAGATTATTACGCAATAGGACTAGGTAGATAAAATTGAAATACATTGTAACTGGTGGAGCAGGATTTATTGGAAGTAATATAGTAAAAAAATTAGTTTCTAGAGGGGATCATGTAATTGTAATCGATAATTTGAATACAGGAAATGAAGAGAATTTGGTATCAATTAAGGATAAAATAGTTTTTTTCAAGGATAGTATTTTGAATTTAGATTTACTTGAAAAACAAACACAGGGTATTGATGGTGTATTCCATCAGGCGGCATTAGCATCAGTACAAGATTCATTGTCTAAACCAGAAGAATATCATAATGTTAATGTTATTGGAACAGAGAATATTCTAAAACTAGCAAAAAAAAATAATTTTAAAGTTGTTTATGCAAGTTCATCAAGTGTTTATGGAAATCCAGAAAAAATTCCAATTAAAGAATCAGATAGTAAAAATCCAATAAACCCATATGCTGAAACAAAATTAGAAAAAGAAAAATTAGCAAAAAAATACTCAGAAATTGGAGTCAAAGTAATTGGATTACGTTATTTCAATGTATTTGGTAAAGGGCAATCAAAAGAATATGCAGGTGTTTTAAAATTATTTTTAGAAAAAATTAGAGATAAATTACCACCAAAAATTAATGGTGATGGAACACAATCTAGAGATTTTGTGTATGTAAAAGATGTTGCAGATGCAAATATCATGTCAATGGATAGTAAAATAAATCATGAATTTTTCAATGTTGGAACAAGTATATCCATTACAATATTAGATTTAGCAAAAACCATCATAAAATCTTCAGGATTAGATATAGAACTAAATTTTGGCCCAGCCCTAAATGGAGATGTACAAAGATCAGTTGCCAATATTGACTTAATTCAAGATAAAATTGGATGGAAACCAACAGTATTTCTTGAAAAATGGATTGATGAGATTATTTCTATGAAAAAATTTGACGAGATTTAATTATAATTTATACAAGTAAATATTATACTTGAAAAATTATTAAAATGATATTGAAAATTTTAATTGGTGCATCTAGTTCAAAAATATTTCATCTTAATGAATTTGCTAAAGAGTTAATGAATCTTGGAATTGAAACAAAAGTTGTTTTTGATGCAGACTTTTCTGATGGATTTCCTAGTAGAAAAATTAAATATTGGATAAAACAAAAAAAGACATTTAAAAAATTAGTAAAAGAATTCAAACCAGATATAATTTTAGTAGATAGACAAAGACATTTTGGATTGGATGCAATTAAAGAAAAAATTCCCTTAATTATCCACCTAAGAGGAAATTATTGGAAAGAAATGAAAACAGCTCGTGAAACAATTTACAAATCATTACCAAAAAAAGTAGCACTTAATG
>Ga0209402_10006515_pt1 | contig 10178 bp, 21 predicted proteins | sample ArcticOcean_MG_C_3_FD_187437 | JGI IMG/M metagenome (GOLD analysis project Ga0209402, IMG submission 187437) | Marine microbial communities from western Arctic Ocean - ArcticOcean_MG_CB8_126 (SPAdes) (version 2) | ecosystem: Environmental > Aquatic > Marine > Oceanic | place: Arctic Ocean... | reverse complement strand
CAGCGACTTCGTGCAGGAGGTCGCAAGTCATGCGCGATCATGGTGGAATCAAGGGGTACGATATTTTGAGATCCATAACGAGCCAAACCTAGCGGTAGAAGGCATGTGGTCAGCTTGGAAAGATGGGGCAGAATTTGCAAGTTTCTGGTTACAGGTAAAATCATATTTACAAGAGGATATGCCTGATTCCAAATGGGGATTTCCCGGCTTGTCTCCCACTTTCCAAATTGATAATGTGCGCTATTCTCCGACTAGATTTTTCTCCGAAGCATGGCAGGCGGTTGATGAAGCTGATTGGATAGGAGCGCATTGTTATTGGCAGAACGAAACGGAGCTACACAGTGACGATGGCGGTAGATGGTGGGAACGTTATAAAGACACAGGGAAGGAAATTTTAATAACTGAGTTTTCAAATCCATCGCCTGATGTAGACAAGAACATCAAAGGGCATCAATATGTAAACTACTATAAAAATTTATTGAATGGCGCCCATAGTGCTTATTGTTTTCTTTCAACCGCCAGCGCGTCTTTTGATCACGAAGTTTGGAAGGGCTCAAATATTGCAACTATTGTTGGAGATCGTAATGGGTAAAGACGAACAACAAATATTAAACAAAATTCGTGACCATATCAAAGTATTAAATCATTCGAGCGAACGGCTGGCAAATTCACTAGATGATATGGATAATGAATTGTCGAAATTGTCACAAAGAGTGGCGTCAATCGAAGCCAACATGGGTTGGCTTATGCGACTGATCTGGATGGTACTGGGAGGGATTATTATGATTGTATTAAAGGTATTTACTCCGTCAGTATAAAATTATATGGGTAATTCATTACCAACATTAGAGCAATCGGTATCGCCCGGCTGTTATTTCACGCGCCTAAATTACACGGCACAATGGGAACAGTACTTTTTATTGATTAGTGACATTCATTTTGATGCTAAAGGTTGTAATAGAAAACTAATCCGTAAACATTTGGAACAAGCTAAGGTGCGTAATGCACCTGTTTTTATATTCGGAGACCTGCTTGATTTGATGGGTGGAAAATTCGACCCCAGAAGTGCCAAGCATCAACTGCGTGCAGAGTATGCCGGCAGTGATGACTACCTCGGTAATGTATGTGAGGATGCCGCAGATTTTCTAGCACCTTATATTGATAACATAGCCCTGATCTCTCTTGGGAATCACGAGCATTCTTACCAAAAACACCACGAAATTTCTCCACTCACGATCGTATCCACTTACCTCAAAGCAAAGACAGGTACTGGTCCGATAGTAGGACCATACACAGGCTGGATACAATTCAAAATGAAGTACGCTAATGGTGGTAGACGTAAGACTATCAACATGAAATACCATCACGGTGTGGGAGGCAATGCACCTGTGACTAAGGGTGCTATTCAGAGTAACCGTTCTGCCGTCATGTGGCCCAATGCTGACATCATGGTACGTGGACATATACATAACAGGTTTGCAATGCACATGCCTGTAGAAACTATCAGTAGTCACGGCAGGATAATGACAGACCAAGAGCGCATCTATTTACAGACAGGCTGTTACGTATCAGATATAGAGGACGGTAACAGTTGGTCCAGCATGAGAGGTTTTGGAGTACCTGCTATGGGAGGCTACTGGCTCAGGCTATACAACGATAACCTGACTGATAATACTGTGAATGTACAGTACCAAGCGATACCTACTGACTAGTGAATCGTAAGGACCTGAAACGTAAGCTGTTTGATGAGCGTGACCGTTGCGACTGGTGTGATCACTGGTTGAATAACGAAGGTGACATGCACGAATGGCTTCTTAAGCGTAGTGCAGTTCCCAAAAGCAAGAAGAATAAAATATTTGATGAGCGTAACTGTTCGCTATTGCATCATCATTGCCATATGGAATTCGGCCAGACAAAAGCAATGAGAGAAAAGTTAGCTCCGATCTTTGTGTCTCGCTATGGTACAGAAAGTATGCTGGACTTTATAAACTCTTTATCTCTAAGATCTTCCCATGAATATATTGCTCTCATAGTAGATGCATTATGAGGTATAATTTTCGTAGGGGTTGAGTTCCACGGATGTACTATTATATAATTTAACTACCTCAACTCAACCCCACTTCTTAATAGCCCCTAATTATCAATGTGTTTTATTATATTGTATGGTAAAATACCGGCATGAATAATCAACATGTTTCAACAGAGTCGGACGAGAAGGTGACAGCTTCGTGGGTAGTCAATCGAGGTCTTCGTGAAATGATTGCTCAACGTGCAAAGGTAGAGGATAGATCAGAGTCCTCATTGATTAGACAAATCCTACGAGAACACTTCTCTCATTATAGATACCAGACTGGGCCAGTTGCATACCCATATATGCAACCTACTCAGAAGGTATAAACAACAACATACCTAAAAGGAGGTAAAGTATTATGCCTATAGTTAAGAAGTCAAATACTGGCTTTGTTGCGCAAGCTTTGCAAGGCGCATCATCAATAGCCGATCCAATGTCAGAAACATGGGAAGCGAATCTTCCTGTGTCCGCAGTTTATCTCTGGACACATAATGGTAAGCCGGAGGCCAATGAAGGAGTGCCTCGTCACGGTGGCTTTGCCGCTTCAGCCGAGGCAGTAGATGAATTGTTGTCTACTGAGGATATAGTGGTTCCCAGTGATTGGGAACATAAAAATTTACATGGGAGAGAGGGTGCATATGGGGCATACCTTACCCGAAAAGTAATAGTAGCACCTATAGGGTTCAGGTTACGTTGGCTGGACCAGACAGGTGGATATCAAACACAGTTTGATAGAGATAATGGGTTCACACGCCGACATGTACAGGTACTATCTGGCTTAGGTTACTTAGACGATGCTACCCCAAAGTTTGCTGGCTACTGTGTGCTCACCGCTAAAGGATATCAAGCGGGTAATCTCATGGATTCACTGCGTGACTTTTATAATGCCATTGGTCCTGCTCGAAGGGCTGCTGGTGCAGACAATGGTATAGCTCAGTGTGCTTTCTGGCATAGCATTGGTACTTTTGGTGACGAGCCAGAGTACGATCAAGTAGGATCATCTGCAAAGAGTGTTATCACACCACTACGGCCACACCCTCTCTATTTAGGTGGTGATGAAATCACAGAGGAACGTCTTAAAGTTATTTTCGTAGGTCGTGAGAACTACGAAAGCTTTACTAAGGTTGCTGAAGGTGCAGAGGAATGGTTGAAGGCATGGAATCAAGGATCTGATGATACTGATACTACAATACTAGATGAACCAGTGTTCGCTACTTCAGAAGAGGTTGTGAATACACTTTTCTAGTGGTGCCTGAAATTACTGACCAATACATCGAGGATGTTGGGGGGCGTAAGTACTTTACTATGCTTCCTAATCTCCTTGATGATGTTGGATTATCCCCTTATGCTTTTCGTTTATTAGTACACTATTACAGAGTGTGTGGTGGCAACAGCACTTGCTATGAAGGTGTGCGTACTACAGCTAAACGTACTTGTATGAGTGTAGGTAAGGTAAGCGAGGGTCGAAGGGAGTTAGAAAAAGACGGTTGGATAAGGTTACGAGCAGAGCAATTCCAGAATAGGCCTGCACCCACGTTAGTCGTAAGCATACAAGATCGCTGGAAAGAGAACATGGAGCAGTATGAGAATGGTTCTCCCTCAGTCAAGGCTAAAGCTAAGAAAAAAAAAGCAAAGCCCAAAGTTACCGACGCAGAGCAAGCAATCAAAAAACGTACAGTTGGTATCAAAGATGCTTACGTGGAATTATTGGGGTATGGCCCCAAATGGTATCAAGGAGAAGGTAAAGCTGCACGTCTTATTGCTGAGAAGTACAGTGTCTCGCAGTTCAAGCAAGCTTATAAGTATTATAAGAGCCAAAAGTTTTGGCAAGACAAGAAGCTAAGTCTAAGATTTCTGGTACAACAAATGCCAGAATGGGAGAAGAAAAATGCAACAGCAAAAGCAGGACATCATACCTCATCAGATATTGGTGACTTCCTTGCCGGAGTTACCAGTTGACTTTAGTGTCTTCGATCACTTCGATGTAACATGGCATCCTAAATGCCAAGAAGCGAAGGCCAAAGTGTATGCATGGATTGAATCCCTCATAGAAGGAGAGCCTGGGGGGATTGTGTTATGGAGTAAGAACTATGGATGTGGTAAGACACACCTAGCCCAAGCCGCATACAGGGCTTTAGGTGCTGTACCTACCCCGCCTTATGGTTTTAGAAAACATGGAGAGTTTATAACCTCTGAGGAGTTTTTTCAGTCAATACGAGACAGTTACGCACATGGATCTCCGACTCAATTGTTCAAAGATTGGGAGCAGTCTCCTTATTTGATAATGGATGACTTTGGAAAAGAGTATGCTGCCAATATGGAGTGGGCTCGAGAACAATTTTATAAGCTAATGAATCGTATCCACGAACACAAAAGTTTCTTGTTGACTAGTAATCTCACACCTGCTGAACTAGGAGAGAGGATAGGTGGAGCTTCTATGTCTAGACTAATTGGTATGTGCGGTCAAGATGGCTTCGTAGATATGTCGGATATACCTGACTACAGGGTGAAAAATCATGGGAAAAATAGAAGAGTTGGGACGCAAGCGACAACAGTCACATGGAAAGCAGGGAACACATCGCCTCTTTAAAGATCCCAATGCGGAAAATGTAGTTGGGGTGGCGGGCGAATTTGCATTCGCAAACGAGTTTGGTTTTACTATAGATGAAGATGACCTATGGCAACGGCCTTGGGGTGATGGTGGAGTAGACTTTGAACTGGCTAATGGGATCACTATAGATGTAAAGTGTGCTCGCAAGCCAGTTTTTCTTTTGGTAAAAGAAACTGATATAGAACAGGTAGCTGATGTCCTAGTGCTAGGTAAATTCATTGATGTTGATACAATCAAGTGGGTTGGTTGGACACTTGGTAAGATAATGAAGCATGCTATCATGAAAGATTTCGGATATCGTATCCGTAGCTATGCGTTACCAGCCAAGGATCTAACATCAATGGACAGATTGAAACTGTTCTTAGAAAAGAATGGGCACTATGATTGTGGGCTTGACTTAGGAGATATATGGTTATGAATAATGAAGCACTGACACTGACACCAGCACAACTAATACCAGATAGTTACCTCGAGCTATTGCAACAGGTCAGGGGCTTAGGAGACGTGGAGTTCTGGTCAATTGGAGACATTGCTACTTCATTGGAAGATGAAGCATCTGATAACCCTAAGAAGAAGAGGGCGGTACGGCAGGCAATAGCAGATGTAAGTGGTGTATTGCCAGATACAGTGCTGAGGTACAAGAATTGTGCAGAGTTCTTTCCAGTGCAGGTACGTGAAGAATATGTTACCCTTACTAGGTATCATTTCAGAGCAGCACGTTCTGCAGGTAGTTTAGATGCCGCAAAATCGTGGTTGACAAAAGCGGTAGAGAGCGCGGATAATTATGGAGGAGTACCTATGCCAGTAAGAACACTGATCGCACTTATAGCTGACGCAAGAGATCGTAAGGACAAAGTGAAATCTCAGAAGCGGCAGTTTGCCAACAATATGAAGCGTGCCGAATCAGCTTTGGACAAAGCCATTAGTATAGGAGGCCAGTTAGAGATTGGTCGTGCTTGCCAAGACTCTTTGTTCATTGCATTAGCTGCTGTGCAAGATACCACTACTGAGTGTAGCAATGAGTAAAAGCAAACTAGAAGACGAACTACTAGCGCAACTAAAGCTTCTCAAGGTTAAGAAGCCGGTAAGAGAGTATCGCTTTAGTAATGCTAGGAGGTTTAGGTTTGACTTTGCCTGGCCTAAAGAGAAGGTAGCATGTGAGGTACAGGGAGGCATATGGGTAGGAGGCAGGCATAATCGTGGCAAAGGCTATGAGAATGACTGTGACAAACTAAATCTAAGCCAGCTTGAAGGATGGTTGTTACTTTATGTCACCACCACTCACATTGCAAGGGGTGATGCAGTAGAACTAATTCGTAAAGCATTAAAGGTTCGACTACAATGATAGTGATGTAGTATAATTACATCACATAATTCGGAGGAATTATAAGATGAAGAATGGCTGGAAGACAACTGAGTTTTGGGTATCTGTAAGTGCTCTAGCAGCGGGAGTGATTGCTTCTTCTCAGGGCTTTCTACCTCCAGAGGCCGCTGCTTGGGCAGGAGCTATAATTGCAGGGCTTTACGCATTCAGTAGAGGTCTTGCTAAACAAGGGCAATAGCCGTATAATATACACATCACCTCCTTAGTAGTGGAGAGCACAGGTTTTTCTCCTTTCCTCCTGAGCTTCTCCAATTTGTAACATAGGGGAGGCTATGAAAGTAGCCTCCCCTAATTTTTATTCCACTATTATTACATCAACTATATACGACCCTGATGGTTAGAATTTATCACGTACAATACCCACCCCTTCTCCGTCTGGTACCCAGATTGGATCACGCTGTAAGATGTCAAGCCTCACACTACCGTCATACTCAATGGTATAAACAGCCCCACCACGATCGATACACAGGAAGGTATTCTTGAGCGCAGGGATGTAGAAGTTCGTACCAAGCGGGTACTCACTAGGACAGGCAACTGTTGCATATTTCTCGTGCCACCACGACCATGGATGCCATCTCCCCGAGCCATCAGTGAGCCACGATGTACACTCACCGTTGACCACGTTATCTGGGTGACAGTTAGGTCCAAGATTCGGTGGCCAATAGTAGCTCAAACGAGCTTGGAGTGGTGGTTCTGCGGTAGGTTCGGGTGTCGGTGGTACTGGTGTGTTTATTTGTACGTCTATGTATGGGTTGATTAGTGTGGCTTCAGCTACTGGTGGCTCTACTTCATACGACCTAAAGGTATTCCATACCACAATGCCTGTTACAAAACCAGCCATCATGGATAGGGCAATCATAATTATTGTTACTTCACGTCTTGATAACATAACTAACCTCCTTGTTAGTTCATATAGATATGCCACAGATTCATGTACTCACATTCTGTGACATGCTTCATTGCTTCTTCCATTAGTATATCCATGTCTGTTGAGTCACACTCGAAGGGAGGCCACCCAGATAATACAAATGCAGGCGGCATCTCTATTGGGAAGCGGTCTTCTACTATCACAAAGTTTGTATTGTATACTGTACTTGCTATATAGTATTTCATACGAAGATCTTTCTCTCTAGGTCTACCTCTAACGGTGTGTGTGATGGCACTCCCTGACAAAAACTACCATGTGACCATCGTAGGTCACGTCTAATCTTTCTTACACCTGCTGCTACTTGTTCTATCTGTATCTTGTTGGGAGTAGCTAGGTAATATGATGCACCAGCATCTTGTTTGCGTACCACTAAAGGTTCTCCCGAATGATACACTAAGAAGGTATCTCCTACTGCTATACCAGCACGTAGTAATGTGTATGTAAGGTCATCTCTATCGCTTTGATCTCTTAAGAGTTTAGTCTTTTTTCTCTTGGCTGATGCCCATGTTAGCCGTCTTTGTTTTATCCTTGCTTTTTGTTTTTGGTTTTTAGGAAGCCTATTGAATATTTCACTGAGACTTAGGGTCACGCCAGCCCAAGGCCATCCGCTTTGGTTGTTACCATACACATTGCCAACATACACTAGGTTATACTTCTTTCCGCCATATGCATTATTATTATCCTGTCTACGCTTAGGTGATTTTACAACTTGTTGTGCTTTCATTCGCTAACCTCATCATGCAATACTGTATTTAGATCTGGACACATACTGTCATTTATATTGAACATTTCGTTGTGGATATCACGCCTCCACTGGTCTGCCTTACTGAATGGTAGTAGCTTGCATTCTCGAATGCAGTAGCAGTACGTCCATACAGTACCTAACCTTTGACCAGACGGATAGTAATCCGCCTGGTCTTTAGGTGTTTTATTCTGTTTCTTTTTCCTGCGTTTCGTAGTCATCGTCTAGTATAGGTTTCTCGTAGCCGTCATCGCCTTCGTAAGCCACCCAATCTACGTACTCAGCCTGCTCTACAGCCTTGAGGACACGCTTGACCAGTACATCCTTATCTAGATGTGTGGTGTTGATTGTAGCTATTACTTTCTGATTGAAAGTTCTAATCTGTATTGATGCCATAGGGTGTCAGTTAATCCTCCTCTAGGCTCTCGCCTGCATATAGTATGTCACGATGCAGTGCACCTACTAGTGTCTCAACATCTACTAGCTTATGTAGTGCAGCTTGTAACTCTGATGCAATGATAAAAGCCCGCCCTGATGCTACAGTTTCCTCTCCATCTGGATATAGATTAGCCTTAGCATTCTTGATCATATGCTGTGCATTCCATAGTATTGTTTTGATCTTCGTAACTTCTGCTTGATATAGTTCAGTCATGATGTTGCTCCTTGCGTGTAGACCAAGGAGAAGTTATAGCTTTGGTAAGTACGGCATATGAAAGTTCACCATCAGTATCATATACTTCTATTGGTTCAGCCTTGCTTACACTGGCACAGTATGCTACTCGGTAGCTATCGTATGTCCACCACCCATGCTTGTCCTTCTCACCTTTCATGTTACCGTTGTAGTCATCCCAGTAGTGATCCATGAATTTGTTTTCCGCATAATCTTCTACCTCAGCTATACTACTGGCGTATACATAGCGTATATCTTTTGTTTCTAATTCACCTTCTCTCCACCAAATCTCCATCTGATATATTTCTTTCATCCTTGCACCTCCTTATCTTTCTCAAGTTTGTCAAACTTACCCTGTAATTTTTTAGTGATTTGTTTTTTTAGTTTCTCATTCATCTCATCACTAAGACCTATAACTTCAAAGTGGTCATCCCAGAAATCGTGTCCGTCTTTGTTATCTTTTTGGTCACTCATACTACCTCCTTTACACTAGCTAGTATTTCACAGTATCCATGCCCACCTTCAATGAGAACATAATCACAGTAGTCCCCATTGTGATGCAACATAGGACAGGAGCATGCTTCGTTCTCATAGTTTTCGGTAGTATCAAAGTTTTGGTATGGACAATCCAACAATTCCTCTGTAGGTTGTTCACCACACCGTCTATCAAACTCAGCCTCCTCCTTTGAGGAGGCTAGGTCTAGAAATTCTAGTACAAACTTATTCTTGTGATCCTTTTTTGTAACAGTCATTGTGGAATTTCAGAGTGTACCCAGCTTGATACCTGACCAGCATAGTCCTCTACCTCAGTGGCATTGCCGACTAGCTCATCAGCTACATTCCGTACAGCCGCAATGGCTTCTTTGAAATCATGTTCTATCTCGTGGGTAATACTATCTAGAGCATTCTCTAGGTCGTCTAGCTGCTGCTCTACATCACTAACTTTGTCTTCCAGATTTGATCCTTCGTTATTGCAGTAGTTTGCATAGTCATATGCATTTTCAGCTATTGATGCTAGGTCACTCCAATTTGCTGATGGTAGCTTAGGTAGCTTGTCTCCTTTCAGCAGTTTGATGCCTTTCTGGTACTCGTACAGGAACTCATTGTTTCTGTCTAACATTTCCATAGTTTTATTGATGTCACTCACTGGTATCACCTTCAACAATCTTTGCCACCAGTTTGATGTGCGCTGCAATTGCCTGGTGTCCACTAGTAAATTCTCGTACCTCATTACGACCCTGTTACTCGCACCAATCACATCTTGCAGGGTAGTGTACTGTTGTCCTTCTTTATCTGTTTTATGTTCTAACATATTCATACTCCTTTATTGTCTGGTGAATTATCTATGTGATACATCAGGTTATTCACTGACCTGTGTTGCTGTGCTTCAAGGCAACTCTCTAATGCTGTGATGAGTGCCTTCAGTACTGTCCTATGCGTTATCGTGATGGACTCTACATATTCTATACCTTTATGTTTAGCCTGCTCGATAACGACACTGTTCTCGAAGCTATAAGCCTCGTCTCTCTTGAATGATACTATCATTGGCAACCTCCTATGGTTGATATTGCATTGTGCTTTTCAGCATATGACTGGTCAGGATTTGCACCTGATGAAGCACTATGCCCAGTCGGATACATATCCTATAAGAAGTAATCCTCTAGTTCAAGTGATAGCTCGGCAGTAGGTTCGTCACTAGTCAACGCAGACATCTCTTTTAGGTCACTGATTGTTAGGGTTGTAAACCTATCAGCCATAGCCTGCCAGTAGTC
>Ga0209402_10006512_pt1 | contig 10182 bp, 9 predicted proteins | sample ArcticOcean_MG_C_3_FD_187437 | JGI IMG/M metagenome (GOLD analysis project Ga0209402, IMG submission 187437) | Marine microbial communities from western Arctic Ocean - ArcticOcean_MG_CB8_126 (SPAdes) (version 2) | ecosystem: Environmental > Aquatic > Marine > Oceanic | place: Arctic Ocean... | reverse complement strand
TGACACGTTACAACACCGGGTTATTGGAGCGGGGCATCCTAAAAGGCGGACAGAAATACTACCCCTCAGCCGTCCACACTGAAGAGGACCTAGAAAAGACCATCCAAGCCATGCGGGAGGTTATTCCGCTGGCCAGGGTGTAAACCTGCAAGAGGGCAATATCAAAAAAGAAAAGGGGCACGATTATCTCGTGCCCCTTTTCCTTTTTCTTAGCTTGGGTATGAACTACAGCATTCACGATCCCCCGCTCATCCTTAGGTTATAGAAGGATCGGCAGTAGTAATACCCTAGCATGCGTGGTTCGACGGGCTCACCATGAGCGGGCCTGGTGTTCACTATGGAAGGCCACGGCAACGGAAATTAGAAGGATTGCACGAAAGGTATGTGAAGGGTGAAACGAAACAACGTGTCTTGCCCAATGTTAACCCGGATCCCCTGCTGTTTGGAGCCGGAGTATATTCGTCAACAATCAACTACCGTTTGGTGTTAGTAAAGGTGGCAAGACACGCGGTGACCGGGCGCTAACTCTTGCAACGCAGGATCATCCCGGGAACACTGGTCAATGACCATTGGGCATCTCGGGTGGAAAGAGCACCCGGTTGGAGGATCGAGCGGTGATGGGACCTCACCGGAGAGGACGAGGTCTTCACGTTGGATGTCCGGATGCGCCGGCAATGATGCGGAAATCAGAGCTTTGGTATATGGGTGCATCGGGTTGGTGAACAGCTCCCGGGTTGGGCCTTCCTCGACTATCTTGCCCAGGTACATCACCCCGACGTAATGGCTCATATAGCGAACTGTCGCCAGGTTGTGGGCAATCAAAAGATAGCTTACCCCGTACCGTTCCTGAAGCTCCTTGAGGAGATTCATTATTTGAGCGCGGATGGATACATCGAGGGCCGACACCGGCTCGTCCAATACGATGACTTTTGGTTGCAAGGACAAAGCCCTCGCAATGGCGATGCGCTGCCGTTGTCCGCCGCTGAATTCGTGAGGGTAATAGTCAGCTTGGTAGTCGTGCAGTCCAACCTCTCTCAGTAGCCGAAGTAGAGTTTCTCGGGCTTCATGCTTGCTCATCGATTGATTGGCAAGCAAAGGCTCTAAGATTATCGAGCCAACCTTCATTCGCGGGTTCAGAGAACTCCAGGGATCCTGAAACACGGCTTGCACCGAAGACCGGTATAGACTGCGGTCGGCCGCGCTGAAATCAGCGATATTCTTGCCGTTGAACCTGATCAGCCCGCCGGTGGGTGATTCAATTTGAAGCACCATCTTGGCGGTGGTCGTTTTCCCGCACCCGGACTCACCGACTAGACCGTAGGTCTGTCCTTCACGGATTTGTAGAGAAATTCCATCGACAGCTTTCACTTGCCCAATGGAACGCTGAATAATCAGCCCCTTGGTTACCGGAAAGTATTTCTGACAGTTGTCCAGTTGAATTACAGTTTGATTTGAGTCTTCGAGAGTTGTAGTCATAGTTATTTTATTATTTGGCCAGTTTCCAACAGGTAGCTGAGTGTCCATCGCCAACGTTAATCAAATCCGGGAACTCCTCGTTACAACGATCGAAAACGTATGGACAACGCGGTGCGAAGGTGCAACCAGGCGGCAAATTATCCAATGCTGGGGGCTGGCCTTCTATTGCGTAGAGGTATTCAACCTCTTCGTCCACATTGGGAACCGAACGCATCAATGCTTCAGTGTAAGGATGGGCAGGTTTGTTGAATAGGTCCCGTACGTCGGCTATCTCAGCGACTTTGCCTGCGTACATTACGGCAACTCGGTCGCACATCGAGGCCACGATTCCAAAATCATGGGTGATGAAAATTATGGCCATGCCCGTCTCGGCCTGAAGCTCTTTTAGAAGGGCTAGGTATTGATATTGAATCGTAGCGTCTAGTGAAGTGGTAGCCTCATCAGCAATCAGCACCTTGGGGGAGCCAGCAATAGCAATAGACCCGACAACCCGTTGCCGCATGCCACCGCTCATCTGGTGAGGGTAGTTGTTTATGCGAGTCTCCGGCGAGGCAATCTTAACCTTTTGCAGCAACTCTATCGCGCGCGCCATCAAACTTGCCTGGTGTGGCTCTTTGTTTTGCCGCACCGTCTCGATCACTTGATTACCAACGGTGAATACCGGGTTGAGAGAAGTCATCGGGTCTTGCAATATCATGCAAATTTCACGACCGCGAATGGCCTGCATTTCAGACTGAGTCTTCTGCACCAGGTCTTCTCCTTGGAACAGAATCTTTCCTCCTACAATCCGTCCTGCGGGTTCTGGGACCAACCCCATCAGTGATAACGCGGTCATGCTTTTCCCGGACCCAGACTCGCCAACGATGCCCAGAGTCTCTCCGGGCATCAAGGTAAAGCTAACCCCGTCCACGGCTTTCACGACTCCAGTTCGGGTGAAGAAATAGGTTTTCAAGTCCTGGACATCTAAGACCGGAATGTCTGCCATATATAAACTCACCGAGCTAAAAACTTGGATTAAGTAACCGTTAGCCCCAACATGAGACCGAAGCTACAGGCCACTGTACTCGCTAGAATGCCTCGAACTATGATGCGGCGTCCCAATGGGACGTCAAATAACGAATATGCTGAAATGAAAAGCTCCCCAGAGAACTGCTAAATTGCTCGCTGGTTCCCTGAGGAGCTTGGGATCAAAGAACTTGGTCTTCTTTAGTTATTTAAGGGTTATAGTATGAAGACCGGAGATATTCGGTGCTAGTGGGTATGGTTCCCAATTAGCGATACGAGACCCCACTCCCCATGGAACGTTCACGTATCCGATACCTATCTCGTAGCCTTCATTTCGAATAACCTTGTAGAACTCGGTCAGAGCCTTTGCTCTTTCATCGTTGTCCACAATGCGAGCAGCGATCTGTGCTTGCGCTTGAAGTTCCGGGTCATCGCTCCGGCGGATATTTCCCTCGGCGTCTCCATAGCCGTTCACCGTTATGCTGAGGGCGTCGCGACGGGTTTCATTATCCCGCCAGATGAGTTGACCTTTTAGCTCGCCATCACCCCAGGCCTTTCTGATGGCTTGAGAGTTACCGACTCTGACTTCTACATCCAGACCCAGTTCCTTTCTCCAGGAGTCGGCTGCTAACTGGGCAGCCTCGGTCTGGAAGGGCATTGATGTGGATTCCCAGGTATGCAGGATTATTTTGTCCGCTCCCTTGCCGTCAGGATAACCCGCAGCAGCCATAAGCTCTCGCGCTTTATCGGGGTCAAATTGGAATGGATCCAGGTCGGTGGTGTACCCGATGGTACTAGGCGTGACCGCGCCCCAACCTTTTACCTGGAATACTTGCTCACCACCATAAAGTTGGTCTCGGATGAGTTCCTTGTTTATAGCGTAGTGCAGGGCCAGGCGAAAATCCTTCTTGGCACAAGATAAGGCGGGATCCGCCCAACAGTGCATGAAGGGCAGCCAAACATAGTTACCTTCCTCACCGAATACCAAACGCCCCCCACCAGATTCCACTTGGCCCTTCGCGGCCAAACTGACTGGGGCAATATCAGCATCGCCTGCTCGTATAGCCGACACTCTGGTAGATTCTTCCGGCACTAAGTATAGCTTCACCTCTTCGAAAGGTATCCTTTTGTCCTCTGGGAAACCATTGTCGGGCTGATAGTAGAAGTCATCGAACCGCTCAAATGTCATGGAACTGGCCCGAACGTGCTCCACTAGCTTCAAGGGTCCAGCGCCAATGGGATCCTTATCGTAAGCAGTCTCGGCGTCTGTATTGTGATAGTCAGATCTGGCTGGCATGACATGGAACCAACCCGGTCCTGTTTCAGACAATGTACTTGCAATTTCCGGGGCCGGGAAAGTGGTCTTCAACAATACGTCTCGCCCGTCCAGCTCTATACCATCGGATTGACGAGACATCCTAAGTGACGACGGAGCGATGACGAAATCTTTCGCATCAGCACTGTAAAGGTGTTGGAATGTCCAATATACGTCTTCCGGGGTTAACTCTGTCCCGTCTTGCCACTTCACGCCTTCGCGAATGGTGAAGGTCCAGGTTAGACCATCTTCAGAAAGATCCCAGGCGCTGGCGATTCCTGGCACCATCTCGCGTTCTACATTATCGGATATTAGGAAGCCGTGCATGATTCGCCCATAGTTCATATCGCCCGCCAATCCAAGCGAGTAACCAACATCGAATCGTTCACTTCCAAAGTCTCCCACCATAATCTTCAAATTTCCAGAATACACCGTGGCCGTAGTTGGCGAATCAGCGGATCCGGGAACGGTGGTGGGTTGAGACGCTCCGCCAGAAACTGCGGTAGGTGCGCTGGTATAGTCTGCCGCAGGCTCCTCTGAACCACCGCAAGCGAACATCAAAACTAGGAACAATCCTAGAATAGTCTTTGCAATCATATAATTTTCTCCATCATAAAAGTAGGTTTCCGGTAAATAGCCAGAATAGATCAAGGGCTTGCCGTAACGTCCTCCTTGTTATTAAGCGATTCCACTATGTTCGTTAATTTGAAACGTCGTTTGCGACGCTAAAGTCTTCTCAACTTAGGGTCCAAGGCGTCTCGCATCCAATCGCCAAAATAGTTAAAGGCCAACACCACCACTGTAATGGCAATACCAGGGAAAAGAGACAGCCACCAGACCTCCAGGATCACCGCTTTGCCTTCCGATACCATGATACCCCAGGCGGGATCACCAACCGGTAGTCCCAGGCCCAGAAAACTAAGTGACGCCTCCAACAGGACGACCTGACCCACTTGAAGACTGGTGATAATCATCAAAGTATTGACGGTGTTAGGGAATATATGACGCCAGATGATTATGGGCATGGAAACCCCTGCGATTTTGGCGGCGACAACGAAGTCCATGTCTTTTATGCTGAGCACGTCGCCTCGAATCATGCGAGCGAATCGCGCCCATACAGTCAACACTACAGCAAGAATTATGCTCTCGATTCCCGCCCCCATGATCACCACAATCACCATGGCAACCAAAATGGTTGGAAAACCAAGCGCAGCGTCAGCGGTGCGCATGGTAATAGCGTCGAACCACCCTTCCCGAAAACCAGCTACCAGGCCAACCGCCGTTCCAACTACCGCGCCAGTGCCCAGAGCCACCAGGCTGATAAACACAGTTGTGCGGGCACCGTAAATCAGGCGGCTCAGCATGTCCCGCCCAAGTATGTCTGTACCTAGTGGGTAGCTTAGGTTTTCTCCGGGAGCCAATTTGCCATTCAGAATATTGATCTCAGTGGGATCATGGGGTGCCACCAGTGGGGAAAAACCAGCGCAAACCAGTAGAATAAGCATGATGAACACAGGAATCCACGGCAGCTTTAGATTCATGGTTCGTCGGTACGCTATCCGCCACCAGCCTGGCCCAAGCTCAGCATTAATTGCAGTTGCCATTGCACACCTTGCTATTCATACCTTATCCGTGGGTTCACGTAGGCGTATAGTATGTCCACAAGCAGGGAGACGACAACGTAGAACAGTCCTGCAGCCAATACGGTGGCCTGAATTATGGGAAAGTCCCGCTGAGTGATGCCCTGGAGCAACAATCGGCCGATTCCCGGCCAGGCAAAGACCACTTCAATCGCCACCGAGCCGTTAAGCAGCCCAGCCAGAGTTAGTCCGCTAAAGGTGAGGGCCGGAATAACGGCATTTTTTAGCGCATGCTTATAAACAACCATACGCTCTGGGAGACCCTTGACCCGCGCAAATTTAACGTACTCGGTGTCTAACACGTCAAGCATACTTGAGCGTACTAGGCGAACAATCCCAGCCATACCCCCCCAGGAAAGCACGAAGGCGGGAAGTATATAGTGACTGATGCCTCCGCGACCAAATGTAGGAAGCCAGCCGAGTATAGCACCGAACAGTAGAATAAGCATGATCGCTACCCAAAAACTAGGGGCGGCAATGCCTAGCACCGCGAAGAATTTCCCAATGTGATCAAAGATGGTATCGCGTTTCACCGCAGACAAAACACCCAAAGGAATACCCACTATAAGGGTTAATAGAAACGCGACCCCAGCTAATTCCAGCGTAGCCGGTAGTCGTTCCATGAGTGTATCTCGAGCCGACTGACCAGTAATGGGTGAAGTTCCAAAATCTCCCTGGACAACATTACCCAAGAAAACTAAATATTGGACTGGAATAGGTTTGTCTAAGCCAATATTCTTCTTGAGCTGCTCATAATCCTCTTGGGTGCCTTCTGCACCCAAGAGGAATAGAGCCGGATCACCAGTCAGATGGGAACTTATGAAAACTGCCATGCTAAGGACGAGGAGAGTGACTACCCCCTGCAATAACCGTACTAAAATGTACCGTTGCATCTTGCCTCAATAGTTGGTAATTGGTGTTGTAATGGTTTTCCCTTGTAGATTCATAGGGCTATGCCATCATAAGTTGCTTTTGGATGTCTTATTCTTGATTGCTGACGCTTAATTCCGGAGGCTAGTATATCAAAGGCATCAAGTAATCGTCGTTCGCGCGTGCGCTTCCTATTAAGTCAAGTTACTGCTGCTTCTTGGCCATGGTACCACGGTGCCGCTCGTAGATATCCCAATAACTACAGAAAGGGCGATTCTTGACAAGTCTGTAATTTACCGCATTAGAAATAAGACAGGTTCTATCTCTCCTGTTAGAGGGGAATTAAAGGTTGCCTGCATTGACTGACGGAGTACCTGTTGTCCATTTTAGGTCAGCCTAACCGATATCGCAGGTACAGCGGCTGTCCGCTGAGTGGACACCGCAGATTCTCTCACAGGGTTGGAGCGTATATGTGTCGTGCGGGCTCTGTTTCCACGCTCACTAGCCCGAGGACGAGACTGATTCGTTCGCTGCCGACACCATTTCTTGCTTCCCAATTGCCAGGACTGGGTTTTGAGGGAAGGTAGCAGGAGGTACGCTTGAGGGAAGGCAAACCGGTCACGGTCAGACCCAGATACACCTCTTTTTGCCTATGCGCTATGGCGTCATCATGTTGCAGGTGGTGCGCGCTCAAGGTGAGGTTGTCAAAGGACTGATTGGTTCAAACATTGCTGACGCTAGGTTTGGGTTGTTCTACTTCCTTAATCAGAACGTCACCAAAAGCGAACCAAATCAAGCGCCCGGTCTTCGTCTTTCCAGCGAAGGATGGAATCCAGGTTACTGCGGGTAAAGCATGTTTCGGCGGAGCAAACCAGACGACGGCGAAGACTTTCTGACCCACGCCACCGGGAGGCGCAGTGGATTCCAGCTTTCGCAGGAATTACGAGAGTTGGCGTGGCAGAGTTTATGCCCTAACTTCGCTCATCCTGGTCCTGTCGAATGGCTCCAACTGGCGCAGGTCAAACCCGTTGAGCTGAACATACAACGCCTGCCAGTACCGCTTGCCGCTTTCTCTGATTACCCGGCCAAAACCGCTGTGATGGCAGATGGAGATGGCGGCATCTTCCTGCTGTGCCCGGTCCAGCATTTTATTACGTGTCTGCTCTGTTTGCTCTGGATCCATGTCAAAGCGAAACGACCAGGCAGTTTCGGTCACCTGGGCCGGACCATGAAACACGTCTCCCATGATGTAGGCCGTTTCGCCGCCGGAGTTGATTATCAGGCTCATGGAACCAGGGGTGTGTCCCGGCGTGGGTATGATATTCAATTCACTGTTGAACTTGGTCTCACCCGTCACTAAGTCCAAGACGCCTGCTTCCTTGAGCGGAGCAACGGTATCGCACCACCATTCGTAGCCAAATATCTCTGAGTCGCGGGGCGTGTTGAATGTATCCCAGTCAGCCTGGTGCGCCACATAGCGGGCGTTGGGGAAAGTTGGCTCTCCTCGTTCCGCCGCTCAGGGTCATGTTCCAGCCCACATGGTCCACGTGCAAATGGGTAAGAAACACAGTGTCGATGTCGCCGACCTGCGTCCCAGTCGACTCCAACTCTCCCAACAAGTTTCCTTCGGTTCCTCCGAACCTCTGGATTACGGTGCCGGGATTGGTGGCTTTAGTGCACAAGCCAGTGTCCACCAGCAACGTTTGGCCATGAGAGCGAACCAAGTAGCACTCGAAATGGCTGCGCCGGCTGTCTCTGCCGATGTACGCCTCGGGATATTTTTTGAGATATGGTTCCCAGGCCTCAGCCGGAACGTCGGGAAACGACTGGATGAAGGGCGACGCCACTTCAGTGTCGTGCAATACAGTGATTTCTACATTTCCAATAGTCAGCGTGCTGTGCGGCATATGCTAACTCCGTAATTCTGAACAGCTCTGAAACAACAAGGGGCAGCTGTTGTCAGCCGCCCCTTGTCTTATTATGCAATCGCTCTAGTGAGGTGCCGTGTTGGTGTTTTTATTTACGCACCGATGGTGGTACCGGCTATACCCCGGCACCTATCTTAGTTAGTAGGGGTTTGGTGCTGACGATGTGCCGTTGCAGGCCCATCTCCTTGGCGCTCAGGCCCATGGCCAAACCAATGGCCTGGGGCATGTGCAGGATGGGCAAGTTGATCGGCCGTCCGGCTTGGGCTGCCGCCTTAGGCTGGAAGCTGTCCAGGTTCAAGTGGCAGAGCGGGCACGGAGTAATCATGGCATCAGCGCCAAGGTCTTTGGCTTCTGATGTGTGGTTGCCCACCATGGCCATGGAGTTGCGCTCATTGATGGTCAGAATCGGGAAGCCGCAGCAGCGGGTCTTACCGGCAAAGTCCACCACCGTTGCGCCAATGGTCTCGATGATCTTCTCGAGCGCGGTCTCGCGTTCGGGGTTGTCTTCAAATTCCAGGGCGTCGGTCGGCCTGACGATATAGCAGCCGTAGAACGGAGCCATGCGCACGCCGGCCAGCGGTCGGGTGATCAGTTCCAGAATTTTGTCCACACCAATGTCCTCGACCAAGACCCATAGCAGGTGCTTGGGGCGAGCATTGCCCTTGTACTCCAGGCCTTCTTCAGCCAGGAATTCATTGACCTTGGCCCTGTAATCAAGGTTTTTCAACCGGTGATTGGCCTGGCTCATGACCCCTTGGCAGGTACTGCAGATGGTCAATATTGGCAGGTCCAAAGCCTCAGCCATGGCAAAGGTGCGGGCGTTTAGGGTATCGCCCAGCAGTTCGTTCTTCTCTTGCAAGACACCAGCGCCAGTGCAAGACGCAGCGGGCATCTCTTGAAGCTCGATACCAAGCTTCTCGCAGATTAATTTGGTCGCCGGATAAAGCTCCGGGCAACCGCCTCGGGACACACAACCTGGGAAAAAGGCGTACTTCAACGCAAGGCTCCAAAATTACAGGATGGGTAGAGTTGGTGGAAAGCTTGGCCGCTTAGTCGCGCTCCATGGGCTTTTCCACTTTGTCGAATATCTTCTTAACGTTTTTGGCGTCCGGAAGTTTTTTATGGATGATGGGCGGCATCTTTCCGTGGGTAAGAGCCTGAATCGCGATGGGTGCGTAGCCAATCAAGGCCGACACGTTGGTCATTCCCACCGACTTTGGCACCAACCGTAGTTCGTCCAACCAACCGCTGTGTCCAACAGAATCGCTGAACGCCTCGGTGTGACGGGCGCCGTTGGTGTTGGTGAATCCGGCTTCCATGGCCTGATCGCGCAAGGCCATAATCCGATCCATGGGGGCAACGCCCTTGGGACAGGCCTGCACGCACTCCATACAGCGGGTGCAATCCCACATGCCAGAGGGTTTGGTCAACTCTTCAAGGCGGTCTTTAGAAACGCCCTTTTCATTACCGTCCCGTGGGTCGGCGGTGAACCGATAGGCCTTGGCCAATGCGGCCGGGCCCAAGAATGAGGGGTCAACCTCCAAGACCGTACAATCAGAGAAACAGGCGCCGCACATGATGCATGACGTGACGTCTGACAGGTGCAGCATCGACTCGTTGGATGCGATGTACTCGGCCTCAGGTTCGGGACTTTCGGGCTTCAGATAGGGCTCGACCTCCATGATCTTGTCCCAGAAGCTATCAAAGTTCACCACCAAGTCTTTTATGACCGGCATGTTGCCCGCAGGCTCCACTGTGATGACGCCGTCTTTGATTGCCGTGGCAGCCTGAGTTTTACAGGCGAGTCCAGCGTGTCCATTGATACGGACAGCGCAGGAACCGCAGATTGAACTGCGGCAAGAGCAACGCAGGCTGAACGTTCCGTCATTGTCCTCGCGGACCTTGATCAGGGCGTCCAGCACCGTGCCCTTGTCATCGATTGAAACCG
>Ga0209402_10006508_pt1 | contig 10183 bp, 8 predicted proteins | sample ArcticOcean_MG_C_3_FD_187437 | JGI IMG/M metagenome (GOLD analysis project Ga0209402, IMG submission 187437) | Marine microbial communities from western Arctic Ocean - ArcticOcean_MG_CB8_126 (SPAdes) (version 2) | ecosystem: Environmental > Aquatic > Marine > Oceanic | place: Arctic Ocean... | reverse complement strand
CTTAGTTCACTCTGCTGTAGCATTACTATTTACGCTTTTTGGTGTTGCTGGATTGTATATTTTCTTATATGCAGACTTCTTAGCAGCGACACAAGTAATTGTTTATGTTGGGGGTATTTTAGTTCTTATAATTTTTGGAGTAATGCTTACCAATAAAATTGATACACCGAGTATTGCATCCAGCAGTTCAAATCAAGTTATTGGGGCAGTCGTTTCGCTTTTATTATTTGCATTTCAATTGGGTGTTATTTTTAAAACGGATTGGCATATAGGTGATGGTGTTATTGTGGAAGACACTGTCCGCCCAATTGGTCTAATGCTATTGAATGAATACTTGCTTCCATTCGAGGTAGTTTCGATTTTACTATTGGGCGCACTAATTGGCGCTGCAATGTTATCGAGGAAGAATTGATGAATTCACTTCAGTCTTATTTAGTTATTTCATCAGTTTTATTCTCATTGGGGATTTTTGGAATAGTAACGCGACGTAATGCTATTGCTATTCTGATGGGTATAGAGCTTATCCTAAATTCTGCTAATATTAATTTTGTTGCATTTAATCGCTTTGGTGGAATGCACAAACTTGATGGCCATATCTTTACCATTTTTGTAATTGTGCTTGCAGCAGCAGAAGCTGCCGTAGCTTTAGCTATTATTATTAATCTTTTTAAAAATGCCGGATCAGTTGATGTTGATGAGGCGAATACACTTAAAGGGTAATAATGGATAATTCAACATTATTTGCATTACTAATACTCTTTTTGCCACTTGCTGCATTTTTATATCAGCTATTCTTCGGCAAAAAATTGGGCGCGGAGACGCATTTTGTGTCTTTGGGTTTAATGGGTGTAGTGTTTGCGCTAACAGTTGCCTTCTTTATACAATTATTTAACCATGAATTAACAGGCCCTATATTGGATGTATCTGGTGAATGGTTTTCAACGGGAGCATTTACCTTAGAGCTAGGGCTTTATATCGATAAAGTGACGGTAATTATGTTAATGGTGGTGTCCCTAATATCATTTTTAGTGCATCTATATTCTACAGCCTATATGGAGGGTGATTCACGTTATTCTCGATACTTTGCATTTTTAGGATTATTTACATTTTCAATGAATGGAATTGTGCTCTCAAATAGTTTAATTATGATGTACTTGTTCTGGGAGCTTGTTGGCTTAAGTTCCTATTTATTGATTGGGTTTTGGTTCGAAAAAGATTCAGCGGCAAATGCATCTAAAAAGGCATTTCTTACTAATCGCGTTGGCGATATTGGCATGTTTATTGGTATGCTGTTAATATTTTTTACTGTGGGTACATTTAGTATTAATGGAATTACAGATGCAGTTGCAAATGGTGCATTTGAGGGGAATATGCAATTGCTTTCAATAGCCGGAGTTCTTGTCTTTATGGGTGCGGTTGGTAAGTCGGCTCAATTTCCGTTACATATTTGGCTGCCCGATGCAATGGAAGGTCCAACTCCAGTAAGCGCATTAATACACGCCGCAACAATGGTTGCAGCGGGTGTATATATGACAGTTAGAATTTTCCCATTTTTAACTCCTGAGGCATTACAGGTAGTTGCAGTCATTGGTGGAATTACGGCCTTGGGTGCAGCTCTAATTGCCATTACTCAAATGGATATTAAGGCGGTATTGGCTTATTCTACAATCAGCCAATTAGGCTATATGATTATGGCACTGGGTGTAGGTGCATACCAAGCTGGATTTTTCCACTTGGTAACGCATGCAATGTTTAAGGCTTGTTTATTTTTATGTAGCGGTTCAGTGATACACGCCATGCATCATTCATTGCATCACTTAGACGATCATCACACGGACCCTCAAGATATGGATAACATGGGTGGATTAAGAAAGAAAATGCCCATTACTTATTTAGCTATGCTAATTTCAACATTGGCCATTTCAGGCGTTCCTTTCTTTTCAGGGTTTTTATCGAAGGATGCCATTCTAGCCGGAACATTATCTTATTATCATACACATCATGGTTGGACAATTTTCTTGCCAATCGCTGGGTTTGGCGCAGCAATGGTAACAGCATTTTATATGTTTAGATTGATATTTAAAACTTTCCATGGTGAGCCTCAAAAAAATGAAATCCATGAACATATTTATGAGTCACCTTTGCCTATGAGTATTCCTCTCATTATTTTGTCGATATTGAGTTTAGCGGCAGTGTTTACGCTACCGTATGTAAATCCCCTTGATGGTCATGGTTGGTTTACCCATGCTGTTGGAGAGGGGGCTCATGTTGCAGGACTTAATATGCACCTTGTAAATGAGGGTATACACCATGCGCACCATGATGCTATGAATATTTCGTTAATCGTGGCTACGCTAGGTATTTTGATTTCTTCATTATTTTATTTCTTTAAGAAAGTAAATGTAGAAAAATTAACAAGTTTTTTGAATTTAGTTGGTCTTTACAGTTTATCAAAAAACAAATTCTATGTAGATTCCATCTATAATACCTTGTTATATAAACCATTCATGTGGTTCTCAAAATTAACATCTATAATTGACTGGGACATCTATGATCAGAAAATAGTAGACGCTTGGGGTTTGATTACATTGAAATTTTCCATTAAATCAGGTGAAGCTGACTATAACTGGTTGGATCAGAAAATCATAGATGGGTTTGGTAAATTTGCAAATTATTTTGGAAGTGAATTACGAGCTACGCAGAGTGGTGTGGTACAGAATTATCTAATGGGTGGCATTGTAGGACTAGTTGCTATTATTTTAATATTTCAATAATTTTAATAAGTTTTAAAGGACGTATATGGATTCAATGATTTTAACATTATTAATATTCCTGCCGGTATTTGGTGCAGCTATAATGTTACCTGCTTCAAAAATCTGGGGTAAAGATAATCCAAATATCTTTAAATGGATTGCATTAGTTATTACTGGCCTCCAATTGGTATTGGCAATTATGCTCTATATGGGTTTTGATCCTACTCTATCTGTTTCTGCTTCTCCGTATACAATTCAGCTTGAATGGATTAAGCATTTTAATATTCAGTATTTTGTGGGAGTAGATGGCTTAAGTATGCCCATGGTACTACTTACTGCATTATTATCCTTCCTTTCTATTGGGATTAGTTGGAATATCACGAAACAGCCACTTGGCTATTTTGCATTATTTTTACTGCTTGATGCTGGAATGATGGGTGTGTTCCTTTCAATGGATTTCTTTCTGTTTTATGTTTTTTGGGAAGTCATGCTACTGCCAATGTATTTCTTGATTGGAATGTGGGGTGGCCCACAGCGCCATTATGCGGCTATTAAATTTTTCTTATTCACATTATTTGGTTCGGTATTGATGTTACTCGGAATGCTTGCATTGTATTTCTATTCCGACCCCCATACTTTTAATTTGATTACCCTTATCCAAACTGCATCCACAATTGACGCAACGTTATGGGGAATGGATATGCGCTATCTTATCTGGTTCGCATTATTTATTGGGTTTGCAATTAAAGTACCAGTTTTTCCATTTCACACATGGCTTCCGCTTGCACACGTTGAAGCACCCACAGCTATATCTGTCATTCTTGCAGGGGTACTTCTTAAAATGGGTACGTATGGATTGCTGAGAATCAGCTATCCGCTACTTCCAGGAGAAGTAATTAATTTTGCTTATATTTTAGCCCTTTTAGGGGTAATAAATATTTTATGGGGTGCACTTAATGCTATTGCCCAAATTGATATGAAGAAGATGATTGCATATTCTTCAGTGAGCCATATGGGGTATGTTCTACTTGGAATGGCAGCTGTTGTAAGTACGAATGATGGTGGGGCACAAGCTGGATTGAATGGTGCGGTAATGCAAATGTTTAATCATGGTACAATAACTGCAATGCTATTTATGCTTGTGGGTGTGCTCTATGAGAAGGCGCATCATCGATATATTTTCTATCCAGATGACTATAAAGATGCCGCCTTGGCAGGCAAACCTGCTTTTGGTGGGATTGGTGTTCAGATGCCCGTATTTACTGCTTTTGTTGCATTCGCATTTTTCGCAGGCTTAGGACTTCCTGCATTATCAGGATTTATTAGTGAAGCGCTATGCTTTATTGGTGGCTTTAGCGTATTTAGAACGCTAACCATTATTGGTACTTTGGGAATTCTACTAAATGCAATTTATTTTTTGAGAGCATATCAACATGTATTTTTAGGCCCATTAAATGAAAAATATAAAGATTATACGGATATGAGTACGATGGACTTAGCCATCGTTATTCCATTGGCGGTGATAGTATTGTTTTTAGGTGTCTATCCTGCACCACTTATTGATATGATTGCACCAACATTAGATGCCCTTATTCAAAAAATTCAAAGTGCTTTTTAGGTAGAGTTTACAATGAGTAATTTTTCTAGCATATTCCATTACATCCCCGAATTAATCTTGGTAGTTATGATACTATCTGTGATTGTGGTTGATTTAGTGCCAAGTCTTAAAGAGTTAAAGTTTCCTATAGCTTTTGTAGGATTAGGGCTTGTAGCACTGGCTTTATTTTTAAGCCATGGATCAAAGGCCAGTATATTTATGGATTTAATTGTTGTAGATCCTTTTTCACATTTTTTTAAGTGGATATTTATAACGGCTACTTTCTCGATATTATTAATTTCTCGTTATTCAGTTGAAGTAGAAGAAGAAAATTATGTAGAGTATATTAGCTTAATATTGATGGTTCTTCTTGGGCTCTTCTTGATGGCATCATCCGTTAATTTATTGATGATTTATTTATCGATCGAATTGGTAAGTATTCCATCTTACATTTTGGCTGGAATGAAAAAGAATGATAGGGCATCAAATGAAGCCTCGCTAAAATATGTCATTTTTGGGTCATTCGCTTCTGGATTGATGCTGTTTGGATTAAGTTGGTTATATGGTATTTCAGGGTCCACAAATATTGCTGAAATTCATGCGGCCCTATTGACAAATGGTAACCCGTTTTTAGTTTATATATCTTTACTTTTAATCATTGTTGGCTTTGGATATAAAATTTCAATGGCACCATTCCATTATTGGACGCCAGATGTTTATGAAGGCTCACCCACTCCAGTAACTGCATTTTTCTCAATAGGCCCAAAGGCTGCGGGATTTGCAATTTTAATTCGAGTTATTTATACACTCTTTACAACAGAAAGTGGATTGAACGCAACGACATCATTATATGGTGTAAATTGGACATTAATCTTTGCAGTGCTTGCAGCTATAACCATGACTATTGGAAACTTTTTAGCATTACACCAAGAGAATATAAAGCGTCTATTGGCATTTTCTAGTATCTCACATGTTGGTTTTATGTTAATTGGGTTTTCTGTTATTGGCAAAGAAGCCTTAACAGCAGTACTCTTTTATTTAGTCATCTATTTCTTTATGACATTATCAGCATTTTATATTGCGATATTGGTAAAAAATGAACTGCACACTGATGTTATTGATGGTTGGAAGGGATTAGCAAATAGAAATCCATTTATTGCCGCGTTTATGGTGATTTCATTAGTATCATTGGCAGGATTACCACCTACTGCTGGATTTGTGGGAAAGTTCTATCTTTTGGCTGTTTTATTTAGAGAAAAAACTTTTTATTGGCTTGCAGTTGTTGCCATTCTAAATAGCGTGGTTTCATTATATTACTATTTCAAGATTGTGAAAAGTATGTACTTCCTTAATGATGGAGATGAAGTGGACTCTGAGCCACTTGAAGTTAATCCGTATATTAAATGGACTGCTGTGCTTTTCTCCGCTCAGACATTACTATTCTATTTTTATTGGACGCCCCTTATCGAATTTATTAATAGCTCCTTGTTATTTTGGAATAGTTAGAAGATGACTGGTAAATCAGTACAAAATAGTATTGTAGTGATGCATGAGCTGGTACTTCCGAATGACACAAATGTTTTGGGTAATATTTTAGGTGGAAAAGTAATGCATTATATGGATATATGCGCAGCCATGTCTGCATATAAACATGCTAGATCTCCTGTTGTAACTGCATCAGTAGATCGCTTGAATTTTCTTGCCCCTGCTAAAATGGGGGATATTCTCATTTTAAAATCGTCCGTTAATTATACTGGCAATACATCGATGGAGATTGGCGTTCGCATAGAATCGGAAAATCCTATTTCTGGAGAAATAAATCATACAGCCTCAGCTTATTTGACCTTTGTTTCACTTGATGATAACCAAAAGCCAAAACCCGTTAAAAAAATTATACCAAAATCGATTAATGAGATACGTCGCTTTAAAGAAGCTGAAATGAGAAAAGAAATTAGAAAAACTAGATTAAAGGGAATTGCAAAATAAATGGCCCATTTTAATCTAAAAAAAGGGCACAATCTAAAAATATTAGGTGAACCAGATAAGATGCTTTCTTCTACTATTTCAGCCGAGAATGTCTATCTGTATCCAATGGATTTTTCTGGAATTAAACCAAAGCTTCTTATTAAGCAAGATGATTTAGTTTCCGTGGGGTCCCCAATTTTCTTTGATAAATTGAACCCGGAGGTTAAATTTGTTTCTCCAATCAGTGGTATAGTATCAGAAATTCAATTTGGCGAAAGAAGAGTTATTGAGCAAATCGTTATCAAAGGTGATGGCAAATTAAATATACTTAAGGATGATTCTTCTAAGGTAAATGAGCTATCAGTTGATGATTTGAAATCTAAGTTGGCAGAAAGTGGATTATGGCCAAGTATTCGACAACGACCTTTTTCTAAAATTGCAAACCCCTCTCAAACTCCCAGAGATATATTTATATCAGTTTTATCAACAGCACCATTTGCCGTTGATTATGCATTTGTTTTAGATGGTCGAGAAAAAGATTTTCAAACTGGACTAGATGTACTTGCTAAATTGACTAGCGGTTCTGTCCATCTAAATATGAGTGGTGCTGAGTCAGCGCCAATCTTTGCAGAAGCTAAGAATGTTCAAATAAATACGTTTTCAGGCCCACATCCAGCTGGGAATATTGGTGTTCAAATTCACCATATAGCCCCAATTGCATCAAAAGAGGATGTTGTATGGTATTTGAATGCTCAAGATGTTGCAGATATTGGTGAATATATAGGTACAGGAAGCTACCCTACAGAAAAGATCATTACCATTGGGGGTTCGTCAATCGTAGGGCCAACTTATTTAAAAATTACAAAAGGCACATCACTGCAAGATATATTGAGAGATAAGCTGATTTCTAAAGATGATCTGAGAATAATTTCCGGGGATGTACTCTCTGGTGAAACACGTTCATTGGGACAAGGTATTCGCTTTTATGATGAAACTATAAGTGCAATACCTGAATCTACTGATCGAGAATTTTTAGGATGGGCACTTCCTGGATTAAGTAAATATTCATTATCACGAACATTCTTATCTGCATTACTTCCAAAGAAATCTACTGAGTTTAATACTTCTATGAATGGAAGTCATAGAGCAATTATTTCTTTCGGCCGATGGGAAAGCGTACTACCAATGGATATTTTGCCTGAATTTCTTGTGAAAAGTATTTTAGCAAGAGACATTGAAGAAATGGAAAAATTAGGTATTTATGAATGCGCCGAAGAGGATTTTGCATTATGTGCTTTTGTTTGTCAATCTAAAACTGATGTTTCAGGTATAATTCGCGCTGGGCTTCAATTGGCTGAGCAGGAGGGTTAACCATGGGGTTTTTACGTAAATTTCTAGATTCACTAGAGCCTCATTTTATGAATGATGGGAAGTTAAAAAACTTCTACCCAATGTATGAAATGATTGATACGTTTTTATATACTCCTGCTGATAATACCATATCTGGCCCTCATGTGAGAGATGCCATTGATCTTAAGCGCTCAATGGTGATTGTGGTGCTTGCATTATTGCCAGCATTCTTTTTTGGTACGTACAATGTGGGCTTACAGGAAGCGCTTCATCTTACTGGCGTTACATTTCAAAATATAAATTTAGATTTTTTGCCCCATTTTCTTACTGGACTCAAAACTGTATTTCCTATCTATGCTGTGGTATTTACTGTTGGTGGTATTTGGGAAGTTCTATTTGCAGTATCACGTGGGCATGAAATTAATGAAGGATTTTTGGTGACAGGGTTTTTAATCCCATTAGTCCTTCCGCCTGCTATTCCACTATGGATGGTTGCTGTGGCTACTACATTTGGTGTGGTTATTGGAAAAGAAATTTTTGGTGGAACTGGGTTCAATATATTTAACCCTGCACTTGTTGCTAGGGCCTTTTTATTTTTTGCTTACCCTGCCTCTATGTCAGGGGATAAAGTGTGGACTGTTGATGCCATCTCAGGGGCCACTCCATTATTACGAGCATCCTCACAAGAAGGCATGTCTGCAACTGAATTATTGAGTGGCCATTTCACATGGGAACAAATGTTTTATGGATTTATCCCAGGTTCCATTGGTGAAACCTCTACAGTTGCAATATTAATTGGTGCAGCCATTTTAATAATTACTGGTATAGCAAGTTGGAGGGTGATGCTTGCCACCACAATTGGAATGGCATTAACTGCCTTCATGTTAGATAGCTTTGGGGCCGCTATTGGAAGCACGAATCCAATGCTCTATTTGCCCCCAACATACCATTTTGTCATGGGTGGTTTTGCTTTCGGCATGGTGTTTATGGCTACTGACCCAGTTTCCTGTTCACAAACCAACAGAGGTCGATGGTTATATGGTTTACTGATTGGATTCATGTGTGTTATTATTAGAGCGGTAAATCCGGCTTACCCTGAAGGGATGATGCTGGCTATTTTATTTGCAAATGCATTCTCGCCATTATTTGATTACTTTGTGCTCCAAGGGAACATCAAGAGAAGGGTGGCACGTAATGCCTAAAAAGACTAATTCCTTTGTATTTATAGGTATACTCACAGTTTTATCTAGTTTACTCTTATCCTTAGCAGCAACACAATTAAAATCATATCAGGATTATAATATTGATGTTGATAAAAAGAAGAATGTACTTAAGTGTATTGGCATAGATGTTTCACTTTTAGCTCCTGAGAACATACTCTCCGAGTACAATGCACGTATTTCAGAAATTATTACCAACTCAGAAGGTAACAATGTAGAATCGGTTGAATTTTCAGACCTTAAGATGGAAGAAAATAAGATGACCGGTGAATCAATATTTACATACCAGGGTAAAGATTATTTACCTATTTTCAAGTCATCTCTACCGGAAACTACCATTATTCCAATCTCAGGAAAAGGTTTATGGTCAACTTTGTTTGGGTATTTTGCTTTGGATAGTGATTTTAATACGGTAAAGGGCATTACATTTTATGACCATAAAGAGACTCCAGGATTAGGCGGTGAAGTTGATAAGGGTTGGTTCCAAAATAATTTTATAGGTAAAAAAATTAAAGATGATAAAGGAAATCTTGTTTCTGTTCAAGTTGTTAAAGGTAAATCGGGTAATAATATTCATGGTGTAGATGGAATCAGTGGTGCAACCATAACGAGTAGAGGCGTAACTGATTTTCTTTTACGTGACCTGAAAAAATATGCTCCATATTTCAATAAACAGATTGATAGAATTCATTAATGGGTACAAAAAAAAATACAGTCTTTTTTGATCCAATAATTTCAAACAATCCAATTACACGCCAAGTATTAGGTATTTGTTCTGCCTTAGCTGTAACAGTAAAAGTAGATAGCGCTATAGTAATGGCATTTGCATTAACTTTTGTATTGATAATGTCTAATACAATTATTTCATTACTTCGCAAAAAAATCCCATCAAACATAAGAATTATTGTTCAATTAACCATTATTGCAACATTGGTAATAATGACCGATCAGCTATTAAAGGCCTTTCTTTTTGATATAAGTAAACAACTTTCTGTATTTGTTGGACTAATAATCACTAATTGTATTGTAATGGGTCGGGCTGAAGCATTTGCTATGCAAAATTCTCCAAAAGATTCATTTATTGATGGGCTTGGTAATGGTGTTGGCTATGGTATGATTTTGATAGTAGTGTCCATGATTCGTGAATTATTTGGAAGTGGTTCTATTTTGAATATTAGCATTTTCCCCGCTTCAATGTATATGGCTAATGGGGGGTGGTATGTTAATAATGGACTTATGCTTCTTGCTCCAGGGGCATTCATTGTATTGGGCTTGTTAATTTGGATTCAGCGGACAGC
>Ga0209402_10006503_pt1 | contig 10190 bp, 8 predicted proteins | sample ArcticOcean_MG_C_3_FD_187437 | JGI IMG/M metagenome (GOLD analysis project Ga0209402, IMG submission 187437) | Marine microbial communities from western Arctic Ocean - ArcticOcean_MG_CB8_126 (SPAdes) (version 2) | ecosystem: Environmental > Aquatic > Marine > Oceanic | place: Arctic Ocean... | reverse complement strand
TCTCCTCCCTCACATAATATGACAGGTTTACTAGAATTATATGTAGATAAATCTTTTTTAATTTCTACTAATAAATCTTTTGGGAAAACTAAATAGATACCATCTATTAAATCGGAACCATTAAAAACATCGAGACTATATTGATATATTGGTTTATTATTTAAGACCATGGTTTGTTTATGACCACCAAACCTCTCTCCTGTCCCACCAGCAACTATTACTCCAATATTCATCATATATTATATAATAAACATCGCATCACCATAACTCAAAAACCTATAATTTTTCTTTTTGGCGACCTTGTATGATTCTTGAATAAAGTTGTAGCCCGCAAATGCAGAAGTGAGCATTAATAAGGTGCTTTCTGGTTGATGAAAACTAGTAATTAGCCCATCTACAATTTTAAACTCATGCGGTGGGTGAATAAACTTATTAGTCCAACCCTTTTTAGGTGAAATTTGAAAACCTGAAACATTAACAGTCTCTAAAGCTCTAACTGTAGATGTTCCTACTGCAAAAATTCTTCTTCTTTTTCTTTTAGCTTCATTAATAGCTAAAGCAGTTTCAGGGCTCACTTCAAAATATTCAGAATCCATGTGATGTCTATTTAAATCCTCTACTTGCACGGGCTTAAAAGTACCAAGCCCTATATGAAGTGTAATATAATAAATTCTTACTCCTTTCTTTTTAAGAGCTGTAATTAACTCGGGCGTAAAATGTAGCCCAGCAATCGGGGCTGCAACTGCACCTCTTTTTTCTGCATAGACCGTTTGATATCTTTTGGTGTCTTGCTTAGTAGTAGGTCTTTCAATGTATGGCGGTAAGGGTGGATGACCAATTTTATTTAAAATATCATCAAAATTTTGATCGCCAAATTCAAATCTTACTACCCTACCACCCGATACTGTATTATCAATCACATCACAAAATAAATCTTTAGACAAAATTAACTTGTTCCCAATTCTTACCTTTCTTGCTGGCTTGACTAATACTTCCCAAAGCCTATCTCCTAATTCTCTAAGCAAGAAAATTTCAACCTTTGCATCTGTCCTATCTTTTGTAGCATATAATTTTGCTGGGAATACCTTAGTATTGTTCATAATTAATAGGTCATTTTTTTGGAAATAATCTATAATTTTTGAAAACTTACTATGCTTAATAGATCGATCTTCTCGGTTTAGAACCATCATTTTTGCACTATCTCTTTTTAGTTTTGGTTTTTGTGCAATAAACTTTTTAGGAAGTTGGTAGCGGAAATCTGTTAGTTTATATTTTTTCTTTTTTTCGATCATCAAATTAATTCTCCTATTTATTTTTGTTTTGAAATACCAAATAACTTATACGCTTTATCTGTCGCTTTACGCCCTCTTGATGTCCTTTCAATGAAACCTTCTTTTATTAAGTAAGGTTCATATACATCTTCAACAGTTTGTATGTCTTCATTCACAGATATTGCTAAAGTTTTTCCTCCCGTAGGACCCCCATTAAAATTAAGAATGAGATTTTTTAATATTTTTCTATCCATCTCTTCAAGGCCATTTTGATCAATACCTATACTCTCCAATGAATTCTTGGCAGTATCTATATCAATTGTTTTAAGTTTTTTAACCTGTGCAAAGTCTCGTACTCTTTTTAATACTCTATTAGCAATTCTTGGGGTTCCGCGAGATCTACGCGCAATTTCATAAAGAGCATCTTCGTTTACATTTACTTTCAAAATGCTAGCGGTTCGTTCTAAAATTTTAAATAAGTCGTCTGTATTATAAAAATCAACGCGGAAAATAGCTCCAAATCTATCTCGCATAGGGGTAGAGATGTTGCCTAATCTTGTAGTTGCACCAACCAAAGTAAATGGCTCCAAATCTATCCTTACTGTCCTAGCATTTGGGCCTGAATCAATTAAAATATCAATTTTATAATCTTCCATAGCAGAATATAAATACTCTTCAACCGATGTATTCATTCTATGAATTTCATCGATAAATAAGACATCGCAACTTTGTAGGTTTGTTAACAGGCCAGACAAATCTCCTGGGATTGAAATTACTGGGCCCGAAGATCCATAAAACCCCTGCTCTAGCTCTGTTGCAATAATATTAGATAAGGTAGTTTTTCCTAAACCTGGAGGGCCATATAATAAAACATGATCTAAGGCTTCTTCTCGTTCTTTTGCTGCTAATATGTAGGTTTTTAAAGAATGTACTAAAGCCTCTTGTCCAACAAATTCATCAAATAAATTTGGTCTAATCTGTTTATCAAAACTGCGTTCTTCGTTCGACGAAATAACTATTTTTTCTTCACTATCCACTACCCACTAAGATAATTAGAGAAACATGGTTATCCAAAAATTTATTTTAATACTTTTTTTAAAAATTTTCCTGTGGTGGATTTTTTATTTTTTGAAATTTCTAGTACAGTGCCTTCAGCTACTAACTCACCACCACCTTCTCCGCCCTCTGGACCTAGATCAATGATCCAGTCTGCACACTTAACAACATCTAAATTATGTTCAATAACTATTACTGTATTGCCTTCATTAACTAGTTTTTGCAATACCGACATTAACATTTGAATATCATCTACGTGCAACCCCGTAGTTGGTTCGTCTAAAAAATAAACCGTATTTTTTGTATTATTTTTTGAAAGCTCTGTAGACAATTTGATGCGTTGCGCTTCTCCACCAGATAAAGTTGTTGCTTGTTGGCCGAGCTTAATATATCCTAACCCTACATCATGCAACGTATCAAGACGTTTTTTAATAGAAAATATATTTTTAAAAAAAATTCGAGCTTCATCTACGGAAAGTGCTAATACATCAGCTATATTTAAGCCTTTATATTCAATCTGTAATGTTTCGATATTATACCTCTTACCATTACAGTCTTCACAATTAACATATACGTCTGGTAAAAAATTCATTTCAATTTTAATAATACCTGCTCCTTGGCACTTTTCGCACCTTCCACCTTTAACATTAAATGAAAATCTACCTAACTTATATCCTCTTAATTTTGCCTCTCTTATTTGTGAAAATAAGTCTCTTATATGAGTAAAAATTCCTGTATAAGTTGCTGGGTTTGATCGTGGAGTTTTTCCGATGGGTTTCTGATCTACGCTAATCACTCTTTCTACCCTGTCAGCTCTCAATAAATTTGTAAAAGATAGCATATCTTTCACTCCTGAGTTAACTAGATTAGATAACGCCGGGTAAAGCGTTTGATTGATAAGAGAACTTTTGCCACTTCCAGACACCCCTGTTACCGCTATAAGTCTATTATATGGAAAACTCACATCAATATTTTTTAGGTTATTCCCTTGAGCCCCTTGAATCGTAAAATGATCAAATGTCACTGTTCTATAGTCGGGCAAAGGAATATATTTTTTACCAGATAAATATTCTCCTGTAAGTGTTTTTTTATTAGATAAAATTTGTTTTAATGTGCCCGAAAAAACAACTTCTCCTCCATTAGCTCCAGCCTTAGGGCCCATATCAATAATTTGATCTGCAGATTCAATAGTGTGTAAATCATGCTCTACTACAATGACTGTATTCCCAATATCTTTTAATGATTGCAATGTCTGAATTAATCGATTATTATCTCTAGGATGAAGACCTATTGATGGCTCATCTAATACATATAATACGCCGGTAAGTTGAGACCCTACTTGAGAAGCAAGCCTAATTCTTTGCGCTTCCCCACCAGATAAAGTACGTGAAGCTCTGTCTAATGTTAAATAGCTAAGACCAACATTAATCAAAAAATTTAACCGCTTTTTTACTTCTTTTAAAATTCCATCTGCAATTTCATGGTCGCTTGTAGATATTTGAAAATTTTCAAAAAATTGTAACGCATCTTCTATGTTTTTAGAACAGAGATCCCCAATATTCTCTGTATCTATTTTAACGTGCATCGAAGATTCTTTTAATCTTTTACCTACACAAGCATCACATTTCCTTGTGCTCATAAAACTTTCAATCCAACGACGTATGCCATAAGATTGGGTTTGTTTATAGCGCCTTTTTAGTTCTGGGATTACACCCTCCCATTCACCGGTATAGGTGCCAGACCATTTTTTATTTTTAAAACTAATGTCTAGGTTGTGTCCTTTTAGTCCGTATAAAATAATAGTCCTGACTTCTTTGCTTAACTGAGTCCATGGCTTAGAAAAAGAAAGTGGGTGCTCTCTAGCCAAGGCTCTTAATTTATTACCATGGAAACCTTTTGGCTGACTTCCTATGGGACGAATTGCTTCTTGAATAAGTGATTTTTTATTATCTGGTACAACTAAAGTGGGATCAATCTCTGTAATATAACCGAGACCATCACATTGTTGACATGCGCCATATGGTGAATTAAATGAAAACATTCTTGGCTTTAAATCGGACAGCATTATATAAGGATGGTATGCACAAGCAAAATGCTCACTAAACATAAAGTCTTTTTTGCCATTAATACTTATAATGCAAATACCGCCGCCCATCTTTAGTGCCAATTCTACAGACTCCAATAAACGAGGCTTTACATCTTTATTGATAACCACTCTATCAATTAAAACATCTATGTCGTGGTTTTTATTTTTTTCTAAAGAATAGGGCTTTCTTAAAGAAATAATTTTCTTGTCGATTCTTGCTCTTAAAAAACCTTTCTTTTTAATATCGTCGATAACATTCTTATGCTCGCCCTTACGTCCCTGGACAACAGGAGATAAAATATATGCTTTATCGTCAAGATGTAATTTTAAAATTTGATCCACTATTTGTCCTGGTGTTTGTCTATTAATTTCGCGATTACATTCCCAGCAATGTGGCTTACCAATGCTAGCATATAGCAACCTTAAATAATCATGTATTTCTGTAATTGTTCCAACGGTAGACCTTGGATTGCGCGAACCGGTTTTTTGTTCAATCGATATAGCTGGGGACAAGCCTTCAATCGTATCAACGTCTGGTTTTTCCATTAAATCTAAAAATTGTCGTGCATAAGCTGAAAGTGATTCAACATATCGCCTTTGACCTTCTGCGTATATTGTGTCGAACGCCAATGAAGACTTACCCGAACCAGATGGGCCGGTAATAACAACTAGCTTATTTTTTTCGATATCAACATTAACGTCTTTAAGATTGTGTTGTCTTGCCCCTCTAATTAATAATTTATTTTTCATTTTTTCATTTTCTTTCAAAAAAAACTTAACGTATAACTTACTTAACTATAGAAATGATTCAAAAAAAGATTTAGGTTTATGGATAAATAAAATGAATAGATTAAAAAATAAACTATTGGTCGCAATGCCAAATATGGCAGATCCATACTTTGCAGAAAGCGTTATTCTTATATGTGAAGAGAACGATGAAGGGGTCTTGGGTTTAATTATTAACAAACCTATTAGTCAAATGAAAGTTGTAGGCGCTGGGTTAAAAAATAAATTTTTCAAGGATTTTATTTCTGAATCCGAAAAAATTTATTTTGGGGGGCCTGTTATGCTACATGAGGCTTGCGTATTAAGCGAAAAAGAAAATTCAAACATTTTATTTGATATATCAGAGAAAATTAAGCTTTCTAATGATCTTGATTTAATACAAAAGATTTTATTCGACGATACAGACCCAAAAAATACAAAATTAATTTTTGGGCATGCAGCATGGGATACAGACCAGTTACAAGACGAAATAAAAAGAGGTGATTGGTTGGTTTATAATAACACAGAACAAATTTTTAACATGGGTCCAAAATTAATTTGGGGGAGCTTAATTAAAGATTTTGGTTTAGACCAACTGAATATAACGGGTATAGGGGGTATCTCTTGATATCAAGGTTAAAACAAGTAATGGGAGATATTAAAAGTAGAAAAGTGACTAAAGCCACAAACGGTATGCAGCTTATTGTAAATGGATGGTCATTAATTAAACAAGGACTAAGCCTTATAAAGAACGATGTTCGCCACCATCACAAAAAATAGTCGAACAATTCACAAAATCTGCTTTATCCGATAACAACAAACTAACTACTCCTGCCACATCTTCTGGGGTGGTAGTTCTCCCCATAGGATTTCTTTCAACTGTTTTCTCTACCCATTCTTTCCAATTCTCGGAAATTTTTGTTAATGCTCTTGTTGGGGTAATACCCGCCTGTATAGTATTTGCAGTAATGCCTTTAGATCCAAGCTCCCATCCTATCTGTCTAATAACGGCCTCTAGTGATGCCTTTGCGACTCCCACGGGTCCATACCCTTCCATTGCTTTATAGCTTCCTTCACTAGTTAAGCCAAGAATTCTCGAGCCTTTAGATAAAAGATTATTTTTGAGCAATAATTGAGTCCAATAGATAAGGCAATGCGCCATTACATGTTGGGTCATATCCATTTGTCGTTGCCTAACGGGAGTGGGTTCAAAAAAATTTGTAGTGCTCCCAAAAGCAATGGAATGCATTAATAGTTTAATCGGCTGTTTTTTTGTAATGGAAACAATCTCTTCTATATGTTTCGACATTACTTCTTTGTCTGCTGCATTTTCATTCCAGAAATGCGCATGCCCACCATTAATTTTTTGAATTTTTTCTTTAAGAGATTCTGCTTCTTTTTTTATGGGACCTCGATCTAAATGAAATCCAATAATCCCGTACCCCTCTTTTGCTAGTGCTAAAGCAGTTGCAGCGCCATGTCCCGTAGAACATCCTAAAATGATTGCCCATTGTTTACTCATAGAAATTCAATTTAATAAATACTCATCCAATTAAGTATTATATTCTCACAATGAAGTTAAATTGTGGATTTGTAGGATTACCAAACGTGGGGAAATCGACCCTGTTTAATGCTCTGAGCAAAAATAATATTGCCGCAGAAAACTATCCTTTCTGTACTATAGAGCCAAATACTGGGGTGGTAGAAGTTCCAGATGAAAGACTTGGCGTACTGTCAAAAATTTTTAAACCAGAAAAAACTATCTATAACACAATAGAGTTTATTGATATTGCAGGTTTAGTAAAAAATGCGCATCAAGGAGAAGGTCTTGGTAATCAATTTTTGTCACAAATCCGATCTGTAAAAGTTATAGTGCAGGTTGTGCGATTTTTTTCTGACAAAAATATTACACATGTTGAAAATCGCCTGGATCCATTAGATGATATAGAAATTATTAATACTGAATTGGTATTGGCTGATATGAAAACCGTAGAAAGGTCTTTAGAAAAAAATCAAAAACTTCTTAATGCTAATAAACCAGAAGGTAAAATAGCAGAAGCAGCTCTAACGGGTCTTTTAGCTCATTTAAATGAAGGGTTAGCTGCAAGATCATTTAAAAGAGAGTCAAAAGAAGACGGGGTAATTAAAAAGTTATTTCTCTTAACCGATAAGCCAATGATCTATGTGGCAAATATAGATGATCACTTTGCCGATACAGATCAATTGTCAAAGACTAAAGAGGTTGCTGTAAATAATCATTCATCTTTTGTTGTCATTAATGGAAAATTAGAAGCAGAAATGGCAGACTTTGACGAAGAAGAAAAAAAAATAATTTTAGAAGATTATAACTTAAAAGAAACTGGGTTGAGCGCTCTGATAAAAGAAGCATATACTACTCTTGGGCTTCAAACATTTTTCACGTGCGGTGAAGTGGAGGTTCGTGGTTGGACAATTAAGAAAAATAATTGTGCGGTAGATGCTGCTGCAGAAATTCATACAGATTTTGCAACAAAATTTATTAAAGCAGAAATATATAGTTTTGATGATGCCATAAAACATCAAGATAATATTAAAGAATTAAAAACATTGGGCTTGGTGAAAAATGTTGGTAGAGATTATATTATGCAAGAAGGCGATGTTGCGTACTTTATTAAAGGACAATGATGCAAAAAAAAATTAAGATTGGTGTTATAGGTGCAGGACATTTAGGTAAATATCATATTAATCATTTATCTAAGCATGCCAACATTGATTTTGTTGGCTTTTTTGACGTGAATAAAGACAGTGCTGAAAAAGTAGCGGCAGAGTTTTCGGTAAAATCGTTTGAAAATATTGATGAATTAATATCTACGTCAGACGGATTACATATTGTTACTCCTACTAACTTTCATTACCAAGTTGCCCTTAAATGTTTACAAAAAAATAAGGACATTTTTATCGAAAAACCCATAACGAGCAATATAAAAGAGGCCAATGAAATCATTCAAGTGGCAGCATCTAAAAAATGTATTGTGCAAGTGGGTCATATTGAAAGATTTAATCCCACCATTAATAAGCTTAAAAATATTGTTTCAGCGCCACATTATATTGAAATAGAAAGATTGGCACCCTTTCAAGTAAGGGGTACCGAAGTACCGGTGGTTTTAGATTTAATGGTACATGATATTGATCTCATTTTATCGATGGTAGATTCAACTATTATAAATATTCATGCTAGCGGGGCTACAATGATGAGCGACACGGTGGATCTTGCGCATGCACATATTAAATTTGAAAATGGGGTTGTCGCGAATTTAAAATCTAGCAGAATTGCTCAAAATCATGTTAGAAAAATTCGTACATATGAAAAAAATCTTTACACTATTACAGATTTAATGATACCACAAATTGAAATCTATGGCCTTAAAAAAACTTCTGCGTTCTCTGACAAGTGCAAAGAACAAGCTATTGATACTACGACAGGACCTAAAAATTTATTTTATGATAAACTAATACCAGAAAAACAAGATGCGCTTTTAGAAGAAATAAATAATTTTATTGATTCTATAAACAGTCGACATACCCCTATTGTCGATGGGAAACAGGGGTTGCGGGCTTTAGAAATTGCTCTAGAAATTGAAAAAAAAATTATTAAAAATGGTTCATAAAAAAATAGTAATTATTGCTGGAGAAGATTCCGGAGATTTGCATGGTGCTCAGCTTATAAAAGCTTTAAAACAATCTAATGAAACTTATGAGTTTTATGGGATCGGGGGTGAAAAAATGATCAAACAAGGGTTAACCCCTATTGAACATATTAAAAATCTCAATGTCATTGGCCTTGTCGAAGTATTAAAACATTATCCTAGAATTAAGATGATTTTTAATAAGACGTTGGCCTTTATTAAAAAAACACAACCAGAAAAAGTAATTTTAATTGATTACCCCGGGTTCAATTTAAGGTTAGCAAAAAAAATATCTAGCATGGGTATAGAGATTTCCTATTTTATATTACCGCAAGTTTGGGCATGGAGAAGTTCACGAGCAAAAACTTTGAAGCAAAATACCAATAAGCGTATTAGTATTATCCCCCTAGAAAAAGATTGGTTTAAAAAGCGTGATATTGAAATTTCATATGTTGGTAATCCGTTAATAGCATTACAAAATATCCGAGCAAATAAAAATCTTTTATATGAAAGATATAATATTTCATCAAACGATAAGGTTGTTGCGCTTATGCCGGGTAGTAGAAAATCTGAAATTCAAAAACATTGGCCAATTTTTTTACAAACATTGGATCTTTTACAAAAAAAATCCTCCCATAATATAGTTCCTGTACTTCTCGAAGCTCCTAATGTCACAATTGATGATATTCCTGATAATGTTATCACCACTAAAGAAAATCATTATGAAATCCTGTCTGTTGCAGATGCGGCGATTGTATCTTCGGGTACGGCTACTCTTGAAACTGCAATACTGGGGTGTCCAATGGTGGTTTGTTATAAACTATCCTCTGTTACTTGGTTTTTAGCACAAAATATGTCTTCTGTAAAATACCTTTCTTTAGTAAATCTCATTGGCAATAAAAACATTGTTAAAGAACTGTTGCAAAACAAAATGAATGCTATCAATATAACAGAACAAATTATTTATCTCCTATCAAGAGAGGGTCGAGAAACAACGAAAACAGAATATCGTGAGCTAATAAATTCCTTAACTTCTAAGACAAATCCATACAAAGAAGCTGCTAAATATATTCTACAATAAATTATGATGTATAAAATCAAAATATTTGCTCTAAAACTAGCAATTAACTTTTTATATGGGTTTAATAAATTAGAAGTTATCGGGGAAGAAAACGTCCAAAATTTAATAGCACAAAATAAATCATTTATTTTGGTCACTTGGCATGGAAAGGTGTTAGCCGTTTTTAAATATTTTGCTAATAAAAACTATGTTGGGCTTGCAAGCAAAAGTAAGGATGGGGATCTTATTGTTGATGTTGGAGTAAAAATGGGGTACAAATTTGTCAG
>Ga0209402_10006498_pt1 | contig 10194 bp, 13 predicted proteins | sample ArcticOcean_MG_C_3_FD_187437 | JGI IMG/M metagenome (GOLD analysis project Ga0209402, IMG submission 187437) | Marine microbial communities from western Arctic Ocean - ArcticOcean_MG_CB8_126 (SPAdes) (version 2) | ecosystem: Environmental > Aquatic > Marine > Oceanic | place: Arctic Ocean... | reverse complement strand
GGAGACCGTTTCGCGCATCAAGGCGGAGATCGGCACGCCCAAGGTTGTGGTTCACAACGCCTTGCGCTCGACCCGGGGCAGCATTCTGGAGATGGACCCGGACGATCTGGAAAAGAATTTCCGGGTCAATACCACGGCGCTGCTTTATCTCGCCCGGGAGACCATTCCGGCGATGCTGGACACGGGCGAGGGCGCGATCCTGGTGACTGGCAACACCTCGGCCACTCGGGGCAAGACCAATTGGGGCTTCTTCGCCTCGACCAAGGCGGCGCAGAGGATTCTGGCGGAATCGATGGCGCGGGAATTCGGCCCGCAAGGGATTCATGTCGCCTATTTCATCATCGACGCGGCGATCGACACGCCGCGCACCCGCCCCGTGATGGCGCCTGACAAGCCCGACGATTTCTTTGCCAAAACCCCGGCGATCGCAGAGGAGATGTACCGCGTCGCCCACCAGGACCGCTCTACATGGTCCTTCCAGGTCGAATTGCGCCCCTTCGGCGAGGTCTGGTAGTCTGTCAGATCTATCCATCCCGAGCGCCCGCGCCGAGAGCAATGGGAAGATCACCATGACTTACGGACCCGACATCAGTCAGCAGCCAATGCCGGGCGTCCATCGGACCCCCAACGCGTGCTTTGCAGCCATCGATGACTACCCGTTCGAACCGCACTACATCAACACCGACGGGTTGCGGATGCACTACGTCGACGAAGGCTCAGGCGAAGCCGGAACATTCATGCTTCTGCATGGCGAGCCGGTCTGGAGCTACATGTACCGCGACGCGATTCAGGGTTTAGCTGCCGCCGGGTACAGGGTCATCGCGCCGGACAACGTCGGGTTCGGCAAGAGCGACAAGGTTATCAATCTGAAGTGGTACACGCTCGATCAGTATATCCAGACGCTGAAGGCCCTGGTTCGACGCCTGGACCTGCGCAAAATTTCGATCGTAGTGAATGATTGGGGCGGGCCGAACGGCTTGGTCATGGCGACCGAGATGCCGGAGCGCTTTGACCGCCTGGTTATCCTCAACACCTGGCCGCACCACGAAGGCTTCGTGTACACAGAGGCCCTGCAAGAGTGGCACAATATTTCGCAGGCCATGGATTTCACGACCGGCGCTACTCCCGGCTGACCGGGCGCGAGGATCACGCCGGACGCAGTTTTGGCGCCGTTCGATAGCCCAGCCTCGACGGCGGGCCCGTTGCGGTGGCCCTGGATTCTGCCGTTTCCGCAGCCGGAGGAATCCAACACCAGACGCCAGGCTGCTGCGTTCGACGCACTGGCCGCGTGGGCGAAGCCGGCGCATGTGGTATTCGGCGTCAAAGACTCGGTTTTCACGGAAGAATGGGGCCGCCAGTTCGCAGCACACATTCCGGGGGCAACCTTCACCGCCGTGGCCGGTGAGGGCCATCGGCCGCTACTCTGGACCGGTGGTCGTGATGGCGGCAAGCACCGGGGTGCCGAGTTCGCTGAACTCGTGCTACGTCTGATCAGTGAAGAATAACGCGTTCCCCACGGGGCACATCAGGGGAATCCAGGGGTCAGCTTGGTGATTGCAGCAGACGAGACATTTGACGGCACTTGTTCCTACTAACCTCGTCTTTTCGACGGAAACGGCTTTCCCCAGCACTATGTGGATGAAGGGGCGACCGGCAAAACGCACTACAATGTTGTCGTCTGCGTTCATGGTCAGCCGACCTGGGGCTACCTTTACCGGGACTTTATTCCAAGCCTGACCAAGCTGGGCATGGAACGAATCCAGCAAGTGGGCCTTGGCGCCTAAGGGGTAGTCAGAATCGACCCTCGTCGTAGGACTTCGCAAAAATTGGCCGTTTACTGAGGCTCGCTAGTCCCGCGCAATGTTTTGCAAGCATTAAGACAGATAGTCTGCCAGGGCGTCACGTGTCCTCTCTCTGGAGATTTCGTCGTGCGCCGCAACCTGAATGCGCAAATCTGTCGCTCCCGCCTCGGCGTATTCTGCCAGCCCGTCCAAAATTTGTTGCCAGCTTCCGATCAAGTGCAGGTCGGAGGCATCATCGAGGCCTTCGTGCTTGGTGGCATTGGCATAGGAGGGGTTCGACTGGTATTGCGTAGCGATTTCCCGCGCCAGAACTTTTGCGCCCGCAAAATCGTCGGTGACGCAGATCCGCACCAGCGCCATGATGCGCGGAGCGCTGCTGCGGTTGGCACGCTCGGCACCGGCTTGGAGGTGCGGCAAAATGTAGGATAATATGGTGCGCGGCCCGCATTGCCCTAGCGTCGTGCCCCCTAGCCGGCTGCCGGCAAAATACAACATCCTTGGGCCGAGCGCAGCTAGCAAAATGGGCGTCGGTCGCGCCTCGATCGCGAGCTTGGCGTGTGCGGAGATCTGTATGCCGTCCGTATCCGCCGCCTCGTCCGTCAGCAACGGCTCTAACGCGTCTATGAACTCTCGCGCGTAGGAGAATGGCTTGTCCCACGAAAGGCCGAGCACGTCCTCGGCATGGCGCTTGGAGGCGGCCCCCACGCCAAGGGTGAATCGTCCACCCAGGGCATTCTGAGCGCTCCGCGCCAGCTGGGCGAGCCCGACTGGGTGGCGGCCATACAGCGGCACAACCGACGTGCCAACTTCGCTGATACCGGGAAAATCGCCGCCAATGCAGGCCAGCGCCAAAATGGGATCGATACCCATGGCATGGGAAATCCAGAAGCTGTCGAAGCCCGCTTTCTCGGCAAATCGGGCAGCATCGCGCGCTTCATCTATGGACGCCAGCGTCGTGCCGCCAGCCAATCCCCAGCGGATACCAAAGCGATCATTCGTCATGATTCAAAGCCTCTAGCCGATAGCATTACGGAGCGGGTGACGCAGCTGCCCGCTCCGGATTCTTCAAGTATATCTTTGTTGGTTCTGAATGTCCCGAATGTGTCGTAGCCCGGGCGTGTTCTGGATGCGGTCACGAGTTCGCAGATTAACCATAAGCCGACATTCGTGTTGCCTGGCTTTCCCTTGCACCTGAACTACTATGATCGCAAAAGGGAGACAATTCATTACAGGGTGAGAACCGCAAACTGGTTGTCATACTGCGGCGTTCGCTGCGGGCGAGGCATGGACGGGCCAGCGCTGGCACGTTAATAATTGAAGTTGAAACAGCTGTTCAGGATAGTGGCGAGGTCCCGCCGCGCAACAATCAAAACAATGCAACCGATGCACAAGGGAGAATGAGTTTGTCAGGCGCTCTTGAAGGAATTCGCGTAATCGATATCACCACCGTACTGCTTGGCCCGTACGGTACGCAGGCGCTCGCCGATGCCGGCGCTGATGTCATAAAGATTGAAGCGCCGCCCACGGGCGATATCGCGCGCAACATGGGCGCGGTGAAGAACGTCAATATGGGCGGCATCTTCTTGAATACCAACCGAAACAAGCGGTCGCTGGCGCTGAACCTCAAACATGAAGCGGCCAAGGACATCCTACGCAAACTGATTCCGACAGCGGACGTTTTCCTCCACAACATGCGGCCCCAGGCGATGGCCGGGTTGGGCTTCGATTATGAGGCGGTCTCGGCGATCAAACCAGACATCATCTATGTCGGTGCCTATGGATTCGGCCAGGACGGGCCCTATAGGTCGAAGCCGGCCTATGACGATGCTATCCAGGCATCGTCCGGGCTCGCCAGCATGTTCAGGCGGCAGGACGGTGAGGCGCGCTATGTCCCTGCCGCAATTGCCGACAAGGTCACCGGATTGACTATGAGCCAGGCTGTTGCCTTCGCGCTTTTGCATAAGGAGCGGACCGGCGAAGGACAGTTCGTCGAAGTGCCGATGCTGGAAACTATGGTGAGCTTCAATCTGGTCGAGCACATCAATGGCTGTGCCTACGAACCGCCGATCAGCGAGTTGGGTTATGCGCGCGTTATGACGAACGCCCGCCGACCCTTTAAGACCAAAGACGGGTTCGTTTGCCTGCTGCCTTATAGTGACAAGCACTGGCTCAACTTCTTCACCGCCGTCGGTCGGCCGGAACTCATGGAAGATCCTCGATTTTCGACTTATCGCGCGCGTATCGGCAGTGTCGGCGATCTCTACGGCTTCGTAGGCGAGTGTACGCCGGAGCGGACCACAGCGGAATGGGTTGCAATTTGTGAGGAGCAGCAGATCCCTTGCATGCCGATTACCGATTTGGACGACCTGATCGAAGATGAACATCTAAAAGCCGTCGGCATGTTCGAAAAACACATCCATCCGACTGAAGGCGAAACCCTGCTGGTGCGGCCGCCGGTAAAATATTCGAAAACGCCGTCTACCATCCGCACCCATGCACCGCACTTCGGCGAACATAGTGCGGAAGTCTTGCGCGAGATCGGCTACGATGAAAGTGAGATTGAGAAACTATCGGCGGATGGTGCGGTGCTCCAGGACACGGGAACGGCGTAAGCCCGCGGCGAGGCGGGCCCGCGTCCGTGGTTGTACCAAGCCGCACTAACAGGAACCCGACGGGGCCTGAAAGGTTGATCCGGGTTTGCTGGGCTATCCCGCATAAACAATGCCAACCTATTGGAACTTTGCCATCACTTCGGTCGCAAAGAGCTCCAACCGGTCGACCGTCCCCTGGTAATCGCTGCCATCGCCGCCGATCAGGAAATGCTGAAGACCACGCTCTTGGAACTGACCAATGTCGTCGATGATGGCCTGTGCACTACCCGTGAATGCCAGACGACCGCCGCCGCGTCCTTCCTGAATAGAACCAACTCGGCAGTAGATGGCTAGCAATGCCCCTGCGATTTCTTCTGGGGCACGCCCCACCTGTTCCGCATGGGCGCGCACATCACTCAGCGCTTGGCCATACAAATCCGGCGTATCCAATGGCAGTCGTGGATTGGCGGCTACGGGATACCAACCGTCTCCGAGCTGCCCCGCGCGCCGGCGCGCTCCCTTTGCTTCGCCACCGACCCAGATCGGCGCGTGCGGAGTCTGTGCCGACTTCGGCGCAAACAACAGGTGGTCGAAAGTAGCATACATGCCTCTCTTCGCCGGCGTCTCTGATGTCCATAGTTCTCTAAACGCTTCGATGTATTCGTCAGATGCCTTGGCGCGATCCGCAAACGGCGGCCCGCCGAGCAACGCAATCTCTTCCGCCATCCAGCCAACGCCAACGCCTACAATCAGACGCCCCTTGGAGAGCACATCAACGGTCGCGAGCATCTTGGCGGCCAGCACTGGATGGCGATGCGGCAGTACCAGTACCGAGGTCAAGAGACGAATGCGATTGGTCGCTGCAGCTACGAAGCCCAGCGCAGTCACCTGCTCTAGTGACACGCCCGTGTCTTGAGCATAGAACTTTCCGCTCGCGGAATAGGGATAAGCGCTGGCGACGTCCGTGGCGACGACCACGTGATCGCTCATACCGAAGTGCTCAAAGCCCAACGCCTCAGCCTTCTGGGCAATGGCCTTCAGTGTATCGGGATCGCCGGCGACCCCACGAGAACCAAAATGCACGCCGAACTTCATGGTCTTACCCCATCAATCAATTCTCAAATTCTATATTGATGGGATTACAAGCGCCAGACCACCCCATCAGCGGCACGTTGAAGCCATAAGGGATGTGGAATTCCCATACTCTGGTCGTACCTTTCTCGTCACGAGGGATACTGTTTCAAAAAATCGAGGGCTTCATTAGATTTCCGAATTGGTTCAAAGGCGGCCTGTTAGAATTATCTAATAATGTGCTCCGGGCTACCGCCTCCCGGGGTCCATCAAGCGGCGGCTTCCAGCCGTTCCTCACGCACGGGAAGCAGCAACAGCAGGCCCACGACCAGGAAGACCAAAATTGCCGCCACGCCGGCACGTTGGCTTTGCGCCATGCCGGTAACCAGACCAACCACCAGAGGGGCGATAAAGGCGGTTGCCTTGCCCGACAAGGCGTACAGGCCGTAAAACTCACCAATCATCGCGGGCGGCGCCAGCCGCGATACCATGGTCCGGGACGCGGCCTGGGCCGGACCGCCGAAGATGCCGATCATGATGCCGAAGATGAGGAATACCTGCTCCGCCAGGGTGGTGAACATGCCCTCCCCCGGCGCGGCTACGGCATAGTGGACAAAGAAGAATATGGTATCCGTCCGGGCCGCGGTGCCCAGACCATCGACGGTAATGGAAACAATCCCCAGGGTCGCGATGATCAGCCCAGCCACCGCCAGGATAATAGTTTTTTTAGAGCCTATATGGTCATCGAGCCAACCGCCGACGACGGCGCCAACAGCGGCGAATATGGTGATAATGATACCAAATATGCCCAAATTCGTTGTAGTCCAGCCAAAACTGCCCGCAGCATAAATGCCACCGAAGGCGAAGATCGCTGAAAGGCCATCAAAGTAGATCATCCGCGCGATCAAAAACCGCATGATGTTCCGGTAATGGCGCAAATGGCGCAAGGTGCCCGCCAACTGGCGCAAGCCCTGGCGCACCGACTGCGCCCGGCCCAGACCGCTGGGTGGGATGTCCGGGGTAAACAGGAACAGGGGTAGAATGAATATCACCATCCAGACCGCCGATAGCGGACCGACCATGCGGTCATGTTCGTGACTGGCCTTGTCCAAGCTGAACAAAGGCACCTCCGGGAGGCTGAAGCCGCCCAAGACAAAGCCCAGGGATACTAGGCCGCCCAGATAGCCCAGGCCCCAGGCATAGCCCGACAACCGGCCCAGACGCGCCACGGACGTCAGGCTCGGCAGCATGGCATTGTTAAACAAGGTGGCGAATTCCGCGCCCAGACTGGCCAGCACCACCAGACCCAGGATCATCACCACGTCCCGGTCCGCCGCTCCCGGCAGCGCCAACCACAGGCCGGCACAACTGAGTGCCCCAAGGGCCTGAAACACCAATATCCAGGGTTTGCGCCGGCCGCTGGCATCGGCCATGGCTCCCATCACGGGGCTTAACAAGGCAATGCAAAGTCCGGCAACGGCCTGGCCATAGCCCCACAATTCCTGGCCGCGAATGGCGTTGCCAACCACATATGAGGTGAAATAAGGGGCGAAAATGAAGGTTGTGACCAAGGTGAAGTAGGGCTGGTTTGCCCAATCGAACAGGGCCCAACTGAATTGCCCCAATCGCCGCGCCGGCGGCATGCCGGTCACGGTTAAGCCCTCGCCATGCCCATGGTCCAGACCTTGATTCCGCGTTGCCATCCTCGCCCCCAAAGTATCGGAGGACAGAGTTTAACCTATAATCAACCTGCGCATATAGCGGTTCGTAAGAGCCAATTTGGCAATGTCTATGCCGCCGGCCTGGAATTCGGCCAGGCGATTGCCGCCCTCCTCGCCCCAATGTTCAACCAGCGCGTCGTAGAAATCATCCTGCCAATGCTGCGCCACGGTATTGTCCTCGGCAAACTGCTTGCCGCGATAAGCCTCGGGAGCGATCTCGCGGGGATTGCGGAACAGGTTAAGGGTACATATCCCGTTTGTAGGTTTCGGGTAGCGCAGCGTTGAGGGAGATGGCCAGATTGTTTAGACATCGGTCCAGCTTTTCGCCCCATGCCCGCGACGACAGGGTGCCGTTCAAAACAAAATTAATCAGATTCTCGCGTGGATTGATCGAATAGATGTAATCCAGCGCCTCACCCAATTGCGGATGCAGGAAAGTTTTGCCAAAACCGGTGAGCTGGATGATCTGGGCCTTGCGCAGAGACGCTTCCATAGCGTAGAGCTTTTCCAGCGCTATATTCTTACCCTTGCTGCCAATTTGCCCCTCTAATTTCTCGCGGGTGCAGATAAAATACTTCAGATTGCAACGATCGGTCATAGCAACCGTCAACTTCATCGGATTTGGCGCCTTAGCCGGCAAATTAATCATCACATTGCAACCCATTAATCTGACAGTATTCCCCACGTAACAGATTTCCAGGCTAAAGGCAGACGCTGAATGAACGGTGGATCTGGAACCAAGTAAAATTAACCTTATTCCAGTCGGTCGCCGGGTTGCAGCGGGTTGCCGCGCTGGAAATCTTCTGTTGCCACCGCCGCCTTGCCGGGTTTTTGCAATCGCATGAGGCGCAAGGAGCCCGCCCCGCACGCGATCAGCATGTCATGGTCCAGGATGGTGCCCGGCGCGGCGGCGTCACCGCCGTCCTCGGGCCGGGCTAAAAGAATTTTGATGCGGGCGCCTTGCCATTCGCACCAGGCGCCGGGAACGGGCGACAAACCGCGGATCAGACAATCCAGCTCCGCCGCCGGCCGGCGCCAATCAATGCGGGCTTCCGCCTTAACAATTTTCTTGGCATAGGTTACACTGGCCTCCGCCTGGGGCTGTGCCGTAAGCCGCCCACCGGCCACGCCGCGCAGAGCCTCAAGCATCATCGGGGCGCCCAAAGCGGCCAATTGATCATGCAGCCCGCCCGCCGTAGCGTCAGCCGCGATAGGCTGTTCCGCGCGCAACAGCACGGCGCCAGTATCCAGGCCCTCGTCCATGGCCATCACGCATACCCCCGTCACCTGATCACCGGCCATCACCGCCCGTTGGATCGGCGCCGCCCCGCGCCAGCGAGGCAGCAAGGATCCATGCAGGTTGAAACAGCCCAGGCGAGGCGCGCCCAGGACCGCCCCCGGCAGGATCAAGCCATAGGCAACCACCACCACCGCCTCGGCGCCTAGCGTGTTAAATTCGACCTGAACGTCGGCGTATTTTAGGCTGGCGGGGGTGTGGACTGGAAGATCATGGGCCAACGCAGCGGTATGTATTGGTGTGCGCCGCAGCTGCCAACCGCGTCCGGCCCGGCGCGGCGGCTGGGTATAGACCGCGACCACGTCGATCCCGTCGGCCGCCAGCAACGCGGCAAGGGTTGGCAAGGCAAAGTCCGGCGTGCCCATGAAGACGACCCGCAAATCAGCCATGTCAACTTATGCCCCGTTTTATGCCGTGACTTTTTGCCGCTTTGCCTTGTCCAGCTTGCGCAAAATGATACTGCGCTTAACGATGGAAAGATGATCCACGAACAGGCGGCCCTTTAGATGATCCATTTCGTGCTGAATACAGCGCGCCAACAAGCCCTCGGCGTGCAACCGCCGCGCCTCGCCGTAATAATCCAGAAATTTCACCGTGATCGCCTCGGGCCGGTCCAGATCGGCGAATTGCTCAGGCAGGGATAGACAACCTTCGTTATAGGATCCTAATTCTTCGGAGTATTCCATGATTTCCGGATTAATCAGATAGAGCGGCGCCTTGGCCTCATCGTCCGGCGAGACATCCACGGTGATCATACATTTGGGGTCGCCGACCTGCACGGCGGACAGGCCGATGCCCGGGGCCTGGTACATGGTTTCCAACATATCGTCGAGAAATTGCCGCACTTTGTCATCAACAGTTTCCACAGGTTTCGATTTAACCTTCAGACGGCGGTCCGGCGCGGTGATGATAGGCAGGATGGTCATAGTTCGTTTGCCGTGCGTAAGGTCAATAAATGACAAAATGGTAGTCTAGCTTCTAGGTAGTATGGCACCTCAACCGGGTCAAGCTCCGGCATACCGCCTTGACCGCACGATTGGAAAGGACCGCGACATGTAAATATTAATCGACGCCTTGGCGGCCTCGACCCTGCTGCTCATTTTGGCGCGGTCTGCATATCTGCTTTGGCTGCGCCGTGGGCCGGGGCGCCGATGACGAGCGCATGGACGCCTTGGCCGCGACCGCCGCCAGTCTGGCAACCGCCCAGGCCGATCTGGGCCGGCGATTGAGCCAGATATCGGAACAATCCGCTGCCGAAGCGGGCGGAATTGCTGCGAACCTTGCATGAACGCCTGGATAGGATCGGCAAGAGCATGGGCGAAAGCCTGGAAAACCGGCGATCCGCTCGGCGGCCTCGTTGGGCGAACTAGGTAAGCATTTACTGATCATAGATCAGGCGCAAAAGAATATCTCGGACCTGGCCGATCAGGTCATCGGCCTGCAGGACATTTTGGACAATAAACAGACCCGCGGCGTTTTTGGCGAAGTGCAATTGCACGATCTCGTCGTCTCTATCCTGCCGCCATTGGCCTATGTATTTCAGGCCGCGTTATCGAACCAACGCCGCGTCGACTGACTGATCTGCCTGCCCCAACCACCTGGCCCCATCAGCATTGACGGCAAATTTGCCCTGGAAAGCTATCATGCTCTGCGCCAGACCACGGACGACAACCAAATGAAAGTCGCGCAACGGGCCTTCCAAGCGGCCATTG
>Ga0209402_10006497_pt1 | contig 10194 bp, 10 predicted proteins | sample ArcticOcean_MG_C_3_FD_187437 | JGI IMG/M metagenome (GOLD analysis project Ga0209402, IMG submission 187437) | Marine microbial communities from western Arctic Ocean - ArcticOcean_MG_CB8_126 (SPAdes) (version 2) | ecosystem: Environmental > Aquatic > Marine > Oceanic | place: Arctic Ocean... | reverse complement strand
TGCAGACCGTGGGTTTGTGTCTTGGAATTGAGAAAGCTGAACGCCATACTTTAGAGCAGATAGCACGTCATACCGCCCTTGTTTTTTCAGGCCTATTGGATACCTTATATGGCCTCGATCTGGAACTGTTACGGACGCTAGCACGCCTGTCCAATGGTACGTCATCAAATTTCGAGGATGTCTTTCTCGAAGCAGAGGCTTTCCGGATACGGAATGCCTTTAAAAATACCCCTAAAACTGATCTTTCAGAATCCTGGAATATGCCCTCAATCAATGTGATTGGCACGGGGGCTATCGGAGGAGATGGCTGGTTGGAAGAAGAGGATGATGCGTTAGATTTTCAACAACTGGATGTCGAGGAAGTGACGGATATATTTAATCCGGGTGGTTTGTTTGAACGGACCATGGAGCGGTATGAACACCGTGCGCAACAGGCCGCCATGGTTCGAGCGGTCACTCACGCCTTTAACGATAGCGAGGTGCTGGTTGTCGAAGCCGGCACCGGAACGGGTAAATCCCTGTCCTATCTGGCCCCGGCTATATTCTGGGCACTTCGAAACGACCAACGGGTCATCATCTCGACGAATACAAAAAATCTACAGGAACAATTATTTTTTAAAGATGTGCCTTTCTTACTCGATGCCTTACAGGTGGATTTCCGTGCAACCTTATTAAAGGGCCGGTCCAACTATGTCTGTCTGGACCGCTGGCAGCAGGTCCTGGGTCAATTGGAAGACCATCTGACGATAGAAGAAAGAGAAGCGGCTCTACCACTCGTTACCTGGCTTGACGAAACCAAAACCGGGGACATATCAGAAAATGCCGGGTTTAACATGTCCTCGCAGCGTGGATTATGGCAAAAGGTGAATGCCGAAGGTGGGGCATGTCCACGGTGTATCTTCAAAGACGAGTGTTACGTTAACAGAGCACGGGGGGCAGCTGCATTATCTCATATTGTCATCATTAATCATGCCCTGCTTTTTTCCGACCTGGCATCTGATCATGCCGTGTTGTCTGATTATTCCCATTTGATTATTGATGAGGCACATAATCTGGAAAAAGTCGCCATTCAGCATATGACGATTGAAACCGGTGGCTGGCGTATGCGTAGTGTATTGAGAAAATTGTATGTCCGCGATGGTATCGAAATCGGTTTGCTTGCTACGCTCAAATGGCGCTCCGAACGCAGTCCGATGAAACAAGTCTGGAAAGATTCACTAGCTGGGGGCACCCGACTGGCTATCGAAAGAGTGAATGAAACAGAACGCGCCATAGAGACCTATTTTGAAACGATTAATGCGGAAGCATTGAACCTGGCAAAGGACAGATCCGGATATGCATCAAAGTTGCGTTATGGGGAAGAGGATGTATTCAGCACAGCTCTCAAAGCTCAAATTCCAGACCTTATGCAGCGTTTCATACATCTTAGAGATGCCTTAGGTCTTCTCGGGGAAACGATCAATGATATTCCAGAATCGTGGCTTGCAGACCGCGATGAATTTCTTAATACCATTACGGCCACTTTGGAATCCTGCAAAATGATTGAGGAAAACCTAACTATCCTGACCGAGGCCCGTCAGGACAACACGGTCTTCTGGGCGGAAGCCTCTCAAAACAACCCGTTGTCCTGTGCGCTGATCGGTGCGCCGCTAAATGTGGCGGATCGGCTCTATGAGGATCTTTTCAGTCAAATGCGAACCGTGATCCTGACCTCCGCAACAATGGCCGTCGGTTCAAAATTCAACTATATGGTCAACCGTCTGGGACTTCGAAAAATTGAACATCCCCGGCTTAAAGTTTTTCGAATCGGTTCGCCCTTTGATTATCAGAATCAAGCCCTGGTATGTGTACCGTCTTCTTTCCCTTCACCCAAAGCCGACATATTTCAGGCATCGATCAGTGAACTTATCCAGGGTCTCGTTGTGGCAGCTCGACGAAGTACGTTGGTACTTTTCACCTCCTATAGCATGCTTGATCGAACATTTTCAGATCTTGAATCCTCGTTAACGCAGCTCGGTATTCCTATCATGGCGCAGGGCATTTCGGGTCCTCGGTCCCTTATTTTAGAGCGGTTCCGAAATTCGCCAGGTTCCGTTTTACTGGGTACCGATAGTTTCTGGGAGGGGGTGGATGTCCCTGGAGAAGCACTCGAAATTGTCGTCATGGTCAAGCTGCCCTTCGCGGTACCTTCAGAGCCTGTCATCCAAGCTCAGGTCGAGCAATTGGAAGCAGCCGGACGGAATAGTTTCCTTGAATTCCTGGTTCCTGAAGCGGTGATTAAATTCAGGCAGGGGTTTGGCCGTCTGATACGGTCCACCGAGGATTATGGGGCCGTTGTGGTATTAGACCAGCGCGTCATCAGTACAAAATATGGTCGGTTGTTTTTAGATTCCTTACCTGCTGAACATCAGATATTTAAAGATGCAGATCATTTGGTTGAAGGAGTAACCCGTTGGTTTGACGCCCTGGATAAAAGAACTCCAAAAGGTAAATTAAATTAAACCTGGCCGGTCGGCCCGATTAACAAATACGCCGCACGAAATACAAACATGACTCTACTTTCACGCATTTCAATATTCGGACGGATGATTAAATTTTCCCATAGTGTGTTTGCTCTGCCGTTCGCTCTGGCAGGGGCAACACTGGCTGCGATGGATCATGTTGTTACCGTGTATCAAGTGGTCTGGATTATTGTCGCTATGGTGGCTGCTCGAAGTGCGGCAATGGGTTTTAACCGGTTGGTGGATAGGGATGTAGACGCCCTGAACCCACGTACACAGAATAGAGAGTTACCCCGGGGCGTAATTCAACCACGCACCGTTGCCGTCTTTATCATTATCTGGGCGATTGTATTTATTGGCGCCTCATATAACTTGAATCCATTGTGTTTCCAATTATCTCCTGTGGCCCTGGGGGTTGTTCTTTCGTATTCATATTTGAAGCGATTTACATGGGCGTCGCATTTTGTCCTGGGGCTCTCACTCGGTATTGCGCCGATCGGTGCGTGGATCGCTGTGGCTGGCACCCTGGATTTAGCACCACTCTGGCTAACGTTGGCTGTATTGACCTGGGTCGCTGGTTTTGATATTATCTATGCCTGCCAGGATTATGAGTTTGATGTCCAGTATGGCCTTTTTTCTATTCCCCAACGCCTCGGTTTAAATCGGGCTCTTGTGGTTTCTCGCCTGTTGCACGGGGTCACTGTGGTTGCCTTATTTGCTGTCAAATGGGCCTTTGGTCTTCAAACCGTCTATTTAATCGGTGTTGTTGTGGTCACCATTATTATAGTATACGCACATACCCTTGTCCGGGCAGACGATCTTTCAAAGGTCAATATGGCCTTTTTTACCACTAATGGGATCATCAGCATTGTCTATTTCGTCTGCACCATAAGCGATTTGCTATTGCCGTTCTGACTCTATGGAAGATAAATCACGTCAAATACGTCGCATGTTCGATCGAATCGCCCGGCGATATGATCTCCTTAATCATCTCCTCAGCGCTGGAAGCGACTTTTACTGGCGTAAAGCCGCCTTGGATAGGCTGAATACGTCGGCGGGCAGTCGGATTTTAGATGTAGGCATCGGCACTGGGGATCTCGCCTTAGGCCTTCTGCGTCGTACAAAAAAACCTGCCGTGGTCATTGGTGTTGATCTCGCTGTAAAAATGATGCAGGTCGGCCGGAAGAAAGCGCACCAACAAAATAATCAACCCATTCGTTTTGTAGGCGGTAATGCAGAGGCTTTACCTTTGAAAACGGATATGTTTGACGGGGCGATGGTAGCTTTTGGCGTTCGGAATTTTTCCGATATCAGTGCGGGGCTGGATAGTATGCATCGGGTTTTAAAACCCGGAGGCAGGATAGTTGTTCTGGAATTATCCCGACCCCTTTACTGGGGCTTACGACATCTATATCAGATATACTTTAAATACATTCTTCCCGGCATTGGCGGCGTGATCTCCGGTGATTCTGGTGCGTATAAATACTTGCATAAATCCGTCATGGATTTTCCTGAACGAGATCGATTTGAAATGCTGATGACCCGCACGGGTTTTGTTGAAACCGGCTATCAGGACATCTCACTCGGTATCGCGACGATCTACTGGGGAGACAAAGCGCAATGAAACATATTATCGTAGCGATTACTGGGGCCAGCGGGGGGTTATACGCGCTGCGCCTGTTACGTGCCCTTCTGGCAGAAGGGCATCAGGTGAGTGTGATCTTATCCAAATACGGACGGTATATCCTTCATGATGAGACCACCTTGCCAACGGATGGGTCGCTCTGGAACCAACTGGCCAGTTTATATGGTGAAGACATGAGAAATGGTCAACTGGTCGAATATAAAATGGGTGACCTGGCTGCACCTATTGCAAGTGGTTCTGTACAGATTGACGGTATGGCTGTCATTCCTTGCTCCATGAAGTCACTATCTGCTATTTCACACGGCACGTCGTCCACACTGATTGAACGCGCAGCGGATGTCACCTTGAAAGAGGCCCGCCCGCTTGTGCTCGTACCACGAGAGACCCCACTCAATCGTATCCATTTACGAAACATGCTGGCCGCCTCGGAGGCGGGAGCCCACATCGTACCGGCTATGCCAGCCTTTTACCAGAAGCCAGAGACCTTTGACGACCTGGCTGATTTTATTGCCGGTCGGGTGTTAAACTTACTCGGCATGGAGCAAAAGCTGTTTACACCGTGGCGGTCAGAAGACGAAGAATAAGGCAGGTGTACGGTCATCCAGCCTGAGCCGCCCAATATAGCGAAGGAAAAATGATGCAAGTAAAGGACATACATGAAGTCATCACCATTTTGCAGGAGGCCATAAAACAATGGCCCGAAACCACCCTTGCGATGGTGGCGGAGCAAACCCGCAGTGACCCCTTTCGTATTTTGATAGGTACCGTCTTGAGTTTGAGAACCAAAGATGAAACAACCGCTGGGGCCTGTAAAAGGTTGTTTTCGTTAGCCAGTACGCCAGCATCCATGGTGACATTGACCGAAGAAACTATCGACCAGGCCATCTACCCGGTGGGCTTTCACACGACGAAAGCGAAAAACATTCTGGCTATCTGCCATATTCTAATCGAGGAATATAATAGTCGGACGCCTGATGATATAGACACCCTGATCACCCTACCCGGCGTCGGACGAAAGACGGCTAATCTTGTCGTCACATTAGGGTATGCCAAGCCCGGCATCTGTGTTGATACCCATGTACATAGAATTTCCAACCGATGGGGGTATGTAAAGACTAAAAATCCAGACAAGACGGAATATGCTCTCCGTGAAAAGTTGCCCTCGGAATACTGGATAGGTATTAACGACTTACTGGTCATTTACGGGCAAAACTTGTGCAAGCCGGTATCCCCTTTTTGTAGTCGTTGCCGGATACGCTCATTTTGTGACCGGGTGGGTGTGGAAAAATATAGATAACAGTCGAGAATGGGCGCGGTAAGACTTTTTATTGACAGGCCCTATGACATGTTATTGATTTGCCCTCCAATTGAACGCCATGCAAGGTCTTTTTTTCTCTATGTGATTATTTTAAAAGGATACAGTTATGTCAGAGACGCTAATCAAACCCCTCGGATTCGGTCGTGAACCTTATTTAATCGCAGCCCTGTCAGTTCCGGTTACTGATGAAGGAGAGATAGACTTTTCGCTCTTCGCCGAAGATCTTGACCGTTCAGCCGGATACGGGGTTGAGCCAGCTGTTTTAATGGATACCTATCAGGTCAACCATTGCACAAAGGAACAACAGGTTCGCGGGTTAGAAGTGACACGGGAGGTTATGGCCGGTCGGCCATTTACAGCGGGTGTTTACATCGAGGATGATATTGAAGGGGATGGCGTCGAGGCCATCATCCGAGCCTACCAGAGGAAAATAGAATTATTTGAGGAGACCTTTGGTGCCAGTCCGATTATTTTTCAGACAGAAGGATTAAAAGACGCCGACGCTTCAACTGTCGTTCATGTCTATAACGAACTGTCCAAAGTTTCTCGCGGTGGTTTGAAAGCCTTCGAACTGAGTCCGGTCTTTGCACCCAACGGATGGATGTTCCCGGATGATTCTCTGATCGAGATCCTGACGGGTGACAAGTGGATCGGGACGAAGCATTCCTCTCTCAATCCTTCTATGGAATGGGTATTACTTCAAAAAATGCAGCGTATAGGAAAGCGTTTGTTTACGGGAAATGATTATGACTTTGCTTCCATGATTTTTAACGGTAGCGATGCGCTGTTAGGTATTGCGACCTTTATACCGGATAAATTTCGGGCGTTGGCCGATGCCCTGCGTGATGGGGACAAAAAAAGGTATTTTGAACTGGCAACAGGTATGGAATTTCTGGGACGCGTGGCTTTCCAGCCACCGGTACCGGCCTACAAACATAGTGCCGCCATGGTGAAAAAGTTACGTGGATGGTATGCCACAGATCACCTGTTGCCCGATAATCCATTTATACGCGATGAGGCGCATCGGAAAGAATTACAGGCAGCACTCGCTTATTTAGATGAAGTATGAAGCGTGGAATGACATAAATCATGTAATAAATGATTGGGACCACGCGTCTCATTTGGGCATGAAGACGTTATTGGCCTGCCTGTGAATATCTGGAAATAAGGCTGGATATTTCCTGCGTCAGTTGGCCTGCTTTGCTTTCTTCTTCTTTAAATGCCGATTCTAAACGATCAACTAATCCGCGTAATTCTTCACAAAAATCTTGCTCTGATGCTTCATGGGTGACAATTCGGTCCCGAATAGACTTCAGCAACTCAGAGGAACGAGATGGAGTTGTATTATTCACTTTACCAACACCCTCCTGATTTATGGTAGCGGGTTTTGTGGCTTGGGCGCTCGGAACCCGGGCCAACCGGATATTCGTATCAGTGGCTGGTTTGGGTGGCTCAGAATCGTTCAGAGGTTGAGACGTCTGATGATATCCTTGCGTGAACGGCGTGGTGGATTTTGGCGTACTAGGTTCAACTTTTCCAGGTTGATCGGATGAATCGTTCCGATATAATGATGGAGGCGGAGGTGAAGAAACAACATTTTTAGGTGGCTCAGGCGAACGCTCGGCGGCAGGGGTTATAGGAATCGAAGGTTTCGGAGGCTCCGTGGGCTCTGTTTTCGGGATGGGTGGGATGATAGCCTCTGAAGGCTTCCAGGAAAGGGATTCCACATTCGAAGCTGATGGGGCCTTTGACTTCGGCGTTTCTAATGGTTCGCCATATTTTCGGAGTTGCGACTGTGGCTCTTTTTGGCCCTGTTCCATAGGTATAGGTGAGATCGGTTTTACGTCTGGCCCAGGCGTGGCAGGTGCGGGCTTGGGTGAACCTGTGGAAAAGCGAGCGCCTTCTTCAATCTTTTCTTCTATGATTGGTTTGACCGCTGGCAGCTTCACCTCAGGTTCTGGCACCTTTACTTCCGGTTCTGGCAGCTTCACCTCAGGTTCCGGTGCCTTTGATTGTACATCCTCGGCAACATTAACATCTTCGACCTTCTCCGGTGGCGCAATCGGCGCTTGTTTTTCTTTTTCGTCCTCGTATGATGGCATTCTTCTTCGTCCTTCATATAACTCAAGAAAAAGGCCGATCGACTCGTCGGAAATGTAAGTTTCACCTGCCATTTTATGGAATTCTAACTTGCCATCTTTGCAATATTCATTAATCTGACGCGGTGTTTTTCTTAAGTGCGCTGCGGCTTCTTCCAGCGTAATCCATTCCGAATCTGCCATCGTACTAACCCTCCAAGAATAAAACGATATGGCTATCTGATCATATAAGAATATACATTTTTTATTCTTATATGCAATCCTGATCGTCGATTGAGAGGCCCTCAAGGGTAATATTTTTTACGACCTTCTCTATATAACTCCTTAGAAATTAAAGGGGAGATTCTAAGGGCAAAACCTAATTGTGGTGGGACCTATCGACGTTGGTATGCGAAATGGATTTACGAAAATCATAGGATGGATCATGTGCCAATTCCCCTATATTAGGGGTAGATGGGTGTCGCGCGGGGTCGAGAAAAATCAGGGAATCAAGTGGGGTCCGACAATACGACAGTAAGGTCCTGATGTTGGACCTGATACAAGACGAGAAAAAGTTGTTTTATCCTATCCGAAATTTCGTGCCGACTGACACTGCTTACAACAAAGCCGAGTACCTCATTATCAGTCTGGAATACGGCATAGTCCTCCTGCTTCAAAGGCATCTCGAACGCATCTTCAATATCTTTATATGTTCCTATACTGTTAAAGCCCATCTCTTCAAGGTGGTTTTCGAGGCCCGTAAAGACATCAGCTAACCAGATTCTACAATCTACGGAGCCTCCGAGAATTTGCACGGCGATATTCGATCGGGACATCACATTGAAATAACCATCTTCAATTTTGCCCTCTTTCAACCGCTTTAACATAAAGGACAGGCAACTATCAAATCCTAACAATTCAATGCCAGCCAAAAGCTCCTGTTCATTTTCGTGACGGAGGGACAGGGCACCCAGAAAGAAATAATCTTTCACTTCAATACCCAGGTCAATAGACCGTGATACAATCGTTCCAAGCCATTCATCGGGTATGGACAGTTCAATTTTTGCCATAGGAATTATAAGGTTAAGGTTTAAATTTCACTTTATCTAAATATTATACGATTGATCCGGTAAATCGGATGTGATCAAGCTCACAAAAAGCGCCGAATGCACACATTAAAAAACTTCGCCGGCCACCTGCCTGCCGTCCACTCGAATCTGTAACCTGACACTCAAAAGAGCTTTTGCAAAGACCTCTACTTTATATTTTTCCGTACCATCATCCAGAGAAGCACTTAGAATACAGGTTTTGTTTAATGAAACGCTTTTGAGACTTCTATCCTCACAAACACCATCGATATATAATCTAGCGTCCTGGGTCCAGGTACTGTGTACCCTGATTTCATGCCCTTTAAAATCGGCAATGCATTCTACTCCGTCCATCTTTTTTCCTTGGAAATGATAGATAATATGGTAATAAGGGATATGTTTCTCTATCATTTAGTTTTAAGTTTGTATTTCAAGAGCCTGCAAGATTATACACACAAGATTGTATTTGTCAAATAATCGATGTTGATTTTTACCAAGTATACACCAGGTACATTTTTTCTGATGGCATGTTGTTTGGTCAATTTCTATTAGAGCCTGTTGTAAGATAGCTTTATCAAAAATATGCACATGATCCAATTTTTTTTGGAATAATAATCTGGTCATATTCTGGATGGTCTGGTTGTCTGATAATTTGGGATACTGTTCATAGGCCTTTTTTAACAGGATCATTCTATTTTGATCCTGGGATTGTTTGGCCTGGGCAAATAAAAATGGCAAGATGGTATTCACGATCATCTCCCTAACCCGACTTACACCTATCAAGGAAGACCGATGGGTTGAGCTCTCTATACCAAAAACTGTGTGGGTCAACCAATAATCTTCTCTTGAGGGTTTGACAGCCTGAATTACTGACTTTGTTATTTGCCTTAACAGGTGTCCTGCCGTGTGACTGAATCTTAAAATATCTTTAAATGCCCTGTCAAGACCACCATCCACCCCACTCGAAATGAGATAACTCATACCTGCTAATCTCACGGTGGGGAAGTTGAACGGACGTAAACGAAAAAATAGCCAGTGTTTTTCATCCATGGTCCGAATGGATAGTTCAGGTCCATAGGCATCCCATAATGTTTCGATTTCCTGTATATACGGATGTGCTTCAATAGGGGATGAAGCTGCAAGGCGTTGAGAGGGTAATAAACCCGCGGTACCCAATAACAAAGCCTGAATCACCATCGTCGCTGAATCCCTTTTTCATGGATGACGCATGATCGAATCCTTGTCAAGGGGAGACGCCTTGCTAATTCATGAAAAGATTCGGTGTTTTTAGCATACCCAGCCGTCCGCATGGTATACTCATATAAAGTCTGTTCCGAGGAAACACGCCCCATCCTGTGTACCATGTCTTCTGATTTTTTTTCAAAGCGTGTATGACCGGCTGTATACAGGATGTTTTGTATGTCTTTTTGATTGGCTGTATCGATGACTGACACGGATAGACCTTTTTATTATCAATCTGTTGTTTATTCTGGTAGATATTACGCAGGTGGGGTAGACTTTCCTGAAGGTGTCTGGATAGTATGAGTGTTGGGATATGTTGTCT
>Ga0209402_10006496_pt1 | contig 10195 bp, 7 predicted proteins | sample ArcticOcean_MG_C_3_FD_187437 | JGI IMG/M metagenome (GOLD analysis project Ga0209402, IMG submission 187437) | Marine microbial communities from western Arctic Ocean - ArcticOcean_MG_CB8_126 (SPAdes) (version 2) | ecosystem: Environmental > Aquatic > Marine > Oceanic | place: Arctic Ocean... | reverse complement strand
GGGACTTATAATAAAGATGCTTATATTACTAGTAACGATGCTCCTGTAGCTCTTGCTAGAATAGAAGGAAAATATATTCATCCCTTTAGAGTTTTTAACAATTAAATAATGGAGACTGTTGATGTCGATAACAGCTGAGAGAAAACAAGAAGTAATTAAACAATTTGCAAGAGAAAAGGGAGATACTGGTTCTCCACAGGTGCAGATTGGTATTTTAACGGAAAGAATAAACAATCTTACTGGTCATTTTAAAGACCATAAAAAAGATGTTCACTCAAGAAGAGGTCTTTTAAAGATGGTAAATAGAAGAAGGCGCTTACTAGACTATTTAAAGGATAAAGAACAAGAATCATATTTAAAAATAATTAAAGATTTAGGTTTAAGAAAATAATAATATTTTTAATGGTTAAGTTTATAGACTTAATTATCTAAATCGAGAGGAAGTAAAAAGGAAATTATATGTTTGATATAAGTAGAGAAGAGATAGAATTTGGCGGAAAAAAGTTAGTTTTAGAAACAGGAAAAATTGCGCGTCAAGCAGCTGGGGCTGTAATGGTAACATACGGAGGCACTCAAGTTTTGTGCACTGTAGTTGCAGCAAAAAATGCAACTCCAAATCAGGATTGGTTTCCTTTGTCTGTCCATTATCAAGAAAAGGCTTCTGCAGCAGGAAAAATACCTGGAGGTTTTTTTAAAAGAGAAGGTCGTCCAAGTGAAAAAGAAGTTTTAACTTCTAGGTTAATTGATCGACCTATCAGGCCATTATTTATGGAAGGATTTATGAATGAGGTTCAAGTTATATGTACCGTAGTTAGTCATGATCTAGAGAACAATCCTGATATTCCAGCTATAATTGGAACTGCCGCAGCATTAACTATATCTGGTGTTCCTTTTTTAGGACCAATTGGAGGTGCTAGAGTTGCCTGGATTGATGAAAAATATGTTTTAAACCCTACTTATAAAGAATTAGAAAATTCTGCATTAGACTTAGTAGTAGCGGGAACTAATAAAGGTGTATTAATGGTTGAATCTGAAGCAAATGAGCTTTCAGAAGAAATTATGTTAGGAGCTGTAGATTATGGACATAAAGAAATTAAATCTGTTATTAAAACAATAATAAGTTTAGCAGAACAAGCCGCTAAGGATGCTTGGGACTTTACTCCTAAATCTATAGGTAAAGAAGAAGTAAAGCATGTAGAAAAACATACTAAAACAGTATTAAAGAAAGCTTATTCAGAAATAGTTAAGCAAAAACGTCAAGATATGCTAAATGAAATTAGATCTAAAGTAATTGAAGAAGCAGCGGGTTCAGAATTAGATATGGGGCAAGTAAATGCTCAATTGAAAAAAGCAGAAAAAGATTTAGTTAGAGGGCAAGTTTTAAAAACAGGAAAACGAATAGATGGAAGAGTATTAAATAAAATACGACCTATTGTTTCTGAGGTAGGTATTCTAGAAAGAACTCATGGTTCTGCTTTGTTTACTAGAGGAGAGACGCAAGCTTTAGTTTCTATGACTTTAGGTGGTGGTAGAGATGAACAAATATTAGATTCTCTAGAGGGAGACTCAAAAAGAAACTTTATGTTGCATTATAATTTTCCACCATATTCAGTTGGAGAAGCTGGACGGCTATTTACAGGTAGAAGAGAGACAGGCCATGGTATGTTAGCTTGGAGAGCTATACATCCGATGATGCCAGATCATGAAGATTTTCCTTATACTGTGAGAGTACTCTCTGAAATTACTGAGTCTAATGGCTCTTCATCCATGGCAACTGTATGTGGTGCATCATTAGCACTAATGGATGCAGGAGTTCCTATAAAAAAACCAGTTGCAGGAATAGCAATGGGTTTAATAAAAGAAGGTGATAAATTTGCGGTATTATCAGATATATTAGGAGATGAAGATCATTTAGGAGATATGGATTTTAAGGTTGCAGGTACAGATAATGGTATAACTTCTTTGCAAATGGATATTAAAATTACGTCAATTACTAGAGAAATTATGTCTTTAGCTCTAGATCAAGCAAAAGAAGGGCGATTACATATACTTTCAGAAATGGCAAAGGAAATTAAAGTTCATAGAAAAGAAGTAAATGAATTTGCACCACGCTTGGAAAGAATGCAAGTCGCTGTAGATAAGATAAGAGAAGTCATTGGCCAGGGTGGAAAAGTTATAAAAGAAATATCTGCTAATTCTGAGGCTAAAATAGATATTGATGATACAGGGTTAATATCAATATTTGCTAGTAGTAAAGAATCAATAGAAAAAGCAAAAGCAGAAATTGAAAGCATTGTAGCTGAGCCAGAGGTAGGAGTTATCTATGATGGAAAAGTAGTCAAAGTTATGGATTTTGGTGCTTTTGTTAATTTCATAGGAAAGAAAGATGGACTTGTACATATAAGTGCTATGGCGGCAGAAAGAGTAGAGAAGGTTACAGATATCTGTAATGAAGGTGATACTGTAAAGGTTAAAGTAATGGGGTTAGATGATAGAGGTAAAGTTAGATTATCAATGAAAGTAGTAAATCAAGAAACTGGAGAAGATATATCGGATCAATTTCCTGAACAAGAAAATGATCGTCCGAAAGGTCCTCCTAGGGGAAGAAGAAGACCTCCACAAAGAAGATAGCTTTATAAAGAAAGGAAAGTAAGGTTTGTTTCCTACTTTAAACTCACTAAAAATATCAGGAGCAGATGTTCTACCTCTAATTGAGGGAGGAAAAGGGTGTTGTGTAACTAATGGCAATACTTCCGGTGCTTGGGCGGAAGCCGGAGGTATAGGCACAATATCTGGAGTTAATCCTGACTCATATGATTCTAATGGTATAATAATACCACAAACTTATTCTGGAAAGACTAGAATAGAACGTCACCAAGAGTTAATAAATTATGCAATTGAAGGAGGAGTTCAGCAAGCAAAGATAGCTCATGATATGAGAAAAGATAATGGAAGAATACATGTTAATATCTTATGGGAGATGGGCGGAGCTGAAACTGTTTTAAAAGGCATATTAGAAAAATCAAAAGGCTTAGTACATGGAATTACTTGTGGGGCAGGTATGCCTTATAAATTAGGAGATATATGTGCAAGTTTTGGAGTATATTATTATCCTATTATATCCTCTGCAAGAGCGTTTAAAATACTGTATAAAAGAGCGTATTCAAGAAGTGCAGAGTGGTTAGGTGGTGTAGTTTATGAAGATCCATGGTTAGCAGGAGGACATAATGGATTATCAAATCTTGAGGATCCAGAAGTTCCACAAGACCCTTACCCAAGGTGTTTAGAGCTAAGAAAAGCAATGAGATCTGTAGGTTTAGATGAAACCCCAATTGTTATGGCAGGAGGAGTTTGGCATTTGAAAGATTGGATTAAGTGGATTGATAATAAAGAATTAGGTCCTGTAGTCTTCCAATTTGGCACAAGACCTCTTTTGACTAAAGAAAGCCCTATATCACAAACTTGGAAAGATCGGTTACTTACTCTTGATGAAAAAGATATATTATTGCATAGATTCAGCCCTACTAATTTTTATTCATCAGCTGTAAAAAATACGTTTATTAAAGATTTAATAGAACGAAAAAAGAGACAGTTGAAGACTTCTTTGACTATAGCGGGAGAAATGATAGTTCCGATAAAGATAGGTAAAAATAAAAATAAAACATTTTATTTTAATAAAGAAGATGCAAGTAAAGCAGCTAAATGGTTAAAGCAAGGTTTTACAGAGATTTTAAAGACGCCTGATGATACAGTAATTTTTGTTACAGAAAAAAATTCTTTAGAAATTAGAAAAGATCAAAAAGATTGTATGGGTTGTTTGAGCCAATGTAAATTTTCTAATTGGTCAGATACTGAAGAAAATAAATATTCTACAGGTAGAAAAGTTGATCCACGAAGTTTTTGTATACAAAAAACACTTCAAAATGTAGCTCACAATGAAGACCCTGAGAATGAATTAATGTTTGCTGGACATAATGCTTGGAAATTTAAAAATGACCCTTTTTATTCTAATGGGTTTGTTCCAAGTGTAAAAGAATTAGTAAATAGAATAGCTACTGGTGATTAACAGCACCCAGAAATTTTAAGATCTGAATGCTGCTATTAAATAATAGTATTTATTTAAATATATAAAGTGTTACAGGTCCAAATGTATGATTAGGAGGAGCTAATCTTCCTGGAAGCTGATTAAGAGATACACCATCATCATCATATCCAACTTCATATTGTACCCAATTTTTATTTTGAAATTCAGCAGGTAAATTTGTTGCTGTTTCACTGTATTGGACTTTTACTTTAAAACGTAACTGGTTCATACTTTGAGGGTCAGCAGGAGTTTTTAGGCAAGCTGGACCTTTACCAGCAAATTCAGAACCACCTTCAGTTACGCACCACTCAGGTTGGGGGCTAGCTTTAGAAGTCCTTTTTAATTTAAAAATAGTAGATTCTCCACCATGAATTTTACTGCTTTTATCAATTTCTAGAACGGCCCAATATTCTTTATCAACCCATGCTGTTTCAGTGCTTTCAGGTATTCCACCTTGCATATAAAATATATAGCTTGGAAATAAGCCCCCAAAATATAGGCGTGCCTCATCTGATTTAATAGTAACTATTTCCCCTGAATTAGCTATTTTATGAGTAATTCCAAAAAATAAAAACACACTCAATACTAATAGGGTTAAATTTCTTATATAAGTCATAAATTTTTCTCCTAATTTTTAAAAAAAACCCCGCCCCTTAGGGACGGGGTTTCTTTTATATTTGAAACCAAATAAGCGTTAATTAAGTGTTTCTAATTAAGCCATAACGTTTATTAGATGGTTGTCCTCCTTCTTCTCTAAACTTTTGAGCAAGCTGCCCAAGTTTATCTTCAGAGAATGAAGGCATATCTGGTAGGTTATTAGCTTCATTTAAACCTAACTCATATATACGTGCAGAATTTAAGCCAAAAATAGCTTGCTTGGTAAGACTATTTTCTCCTCCAAGAGCTGGAAGCCCATATTTTTTCTGCATATCTTCTGGAACTTCTAGGCGTCTCATAGCTTCAATTTGCCATTGTGGAGAACCATACCATACAGTATCTGATCCCCATACAACATGATCCGCTCCCATTCCTTTTACAAGAGTTCCAATGAATGCGGCACAGAAACGTGGATGTGCTACAGCTGAATTAGCAAAAGTAGATCCAATCTCGCCGTAAACATTTGTTACTCCATATTTTTCAGGAATAGCAGCTAAATCTGAAGCCCATTTTATATAACCACCACTTTCTTCAAATTCATTCCAAGCTTGATCTGGAAGCTCTAGGAATGGACGTAAAGCTGAGTGATAGATTATAAAGTTCATTTCAGGCCAGTCTTGTGCAGCTTTTGGCACATCATCTACTGTAGCATATTGCCACACACCTTTGAATGAAGTTTCATAATCAGGTGGTAATAACCCTTTGTGGATACAAATTGTAGCTTTTGGTCCTCCATTACGAGCTGCTTTAACCGCTTTTTCATAAAACGGATACATTAACTCTTCATCATCTAAACGCCATGGGTATTTAGAAGGTGATAATGGATCTCCAATTGTATAAGATTTCCATGAATCAGGCTTTAGAACTTCAATAGCTCTATCTACTTCATCCATCCATCCATCTTGACCTGGAGTAATAACTGTATGGCCTAACATACGCTGAGAACCAGCAAAATCATTTACCATGTCTCTTGCAGCTACGATTTGGTCATTATGTAGTAACCACCAACTTGGGTCATCAAAAGGAGCCCCTGATAATAAAGACATTTTTGTATCTGATCTATACCATAGTTCTGCGATATAATTTTCAAATTTATATCTAGTTAAAGACAGTCCTTCTTCTTTAAGTTTTGGATTCCAATGCTCTGCAGCAAATTCTCCTAGACCTAAAATTGCTTCATGTGGGAAATCATCGCGAAGAAAGTGAGTTTGATCATCAAAAATAAATTGACCTTCCACTCTTGCGGTTCTTTCCAACATCATTTCAGGATCTCTAGCTTCTGCTTCATTAACTTTAAAAACCCCTCCACCATAAATTTGATTCATAGCTAAGAAAGCTGTGGCCATACCACAACTAGTTTGAAGATATTGTCTTCTAGACATATTAAGATGTTTTGCATTTTTATCTGCCATTTCCACAGTCAAAGCTTCTACTTGTTTTTGTACATTTGATTGTGATGGAGGCAAATACTCTCCATTTGATACTATTTGTGTAGGAATCGGTAAATCTAAATTTAATTTTTCCGCTCCGTCCACTAAAGCGAGCTCACGCTCGCTGAGCCAAGTTCCGCCCATTTCTTTTCCTCCCAATTGATTAAACGTACTATAGCTAATCATGAATATACTGATTTAGCAACCATTTAAATTATATTTATAAAGATTTTTTTAATTTTTGACTAAATGTATTCAATTAAAAAAATAATAATAGCATTTTTTGGTTTTATAAATTAAGTATTTATGATTAATATATTTCTGGGGGAATAATTGTCTTTAAATCATTTTATTAAAATTTTTCTTTTTTTAGTATTTACTTTTATACAGTGCAATGCTTTTGCACAAGATTCGGTAGACGTAGATGCTGAGAAAAGCTTAAATGATGAATACGCAGATAAAATGAGAAATCCGGATTATGAGTATAATAAAAAAGATAATAAAAAGGAAAGCTTAACCACAAAATATATAAATAGTTTGAGGACAGGAAAATGGGGTGCTTCAGATCCAGATTGGGTAAATTTAGAGTTAGCACAAACTTTTTTCCCTGAGGCTAATAAAATTGGAAGATTAGAAGGAGACATTCCATCTACTCAAGTAATGTCAGATGGGAAAATATTAGGTTACTTATTTATAACTAAGGATATTACTAGTTCTAAAGGATATTCTTCTCAAACTTTTGATATTGTGGCTGGTTTAGGGTTGGATGGAAAGTTAACAGGAGCAACTGTTATTGCTCATTTAGAGCCAATAATAGGTATGTATACTCCTGATGGAGGATTAGTATTACCAATATTTACGGCGCAATATAAAGGTTTAGATATTAGATTGCCTGTTAGGGTTAATTTATTAAGAACTGAAGGCCCTGGATCTATAGATGGCATATCATCAGCTACAGTTAGTGCTGTTTTATTTAATGGGGCTATTTTAAGGGCAGCAAGAACTTTAGCTTTATATAAGGGAATGAGGTTAAGTGATGAGGCAGTAGTAGATATATTTAGATTTAAAACTGCTACTTTTAAATCGTTGGTTGCAGATGGTTCTGTGGGTAGGTTAACCCTTAAATTAGATGAGCTTAAAAACCTAGGTATGGACGATCCAAACATATCGAATCGGGCAGGCGTAAATGATATATATAGAAACAGAGCCGTTTTTGCAGGAGATATGCCGGTAGCCGCAAATCAAAAAGAGGTTAAAAGAGGTTATATTGATACTGATAGAAATTTAGTGATAGATTTGTATGTTGCTCCAGTTGTGACACCTACGATAGGTAGAAATCTATTAGGTGATAAATGGTACGATATATTTATAGCTGGAAGGGACCCTAAAGAAACAACACTTGTTGTAGCTACTTTAGGCAGGTACCTTATAGATGGAGAGCCGCATATTGCCTCTGGCCCATTCAAGCGTATGGCGGTTATTCAGGGAAATAATAGATATCAATTAACAAAAGAAAATTTTAGAAATTTAGGTTTCTTACATGGAGAAGATAAACCTTTTTTTGCAGAAGCAGGAATATATAGGATTCCTCCAGAGAGTAAAATTGATCCAGTAAAGCCTTGGAAATTCGAATTAGTACTTGAAAGTAACAAAGAAGGAAATGATAAAATATTCTATATAGATTATACATTGAATTCTAAATATATTATACAGCCAGATGGTTTAAAAGTCTTAGCCAATAATAGTGAACCAATTTGGTATAGTGCTTGGGAAAATCAAAGACTTAATTTAAGTTTACTATTAATTACGTTAAGCATTCTGTCATTAGCATTATGGAAAATGGATAAACTTGTACAGCATAATTATATATGGAAACCTTTCAGGTACTTGTTCTTAGGTTGGACATTGATATGGCTTGGGTTTTATGCTGGAGGTCAGGTAACTATAATTAGCATTTTAACTTGGTTAACAGCGCCTTTACATAATCCATCTTGGGATGTTCTTTTATCAGACCCAATCCTAGTTTCTTTAATGATATTTGTTATTATTAGTTTTATAATATGGGGAAGAGGAGTTTTTTGTGGTTGGCTATGTCCATTCGGAGCACTACAAGAGTTATCCTCTAAGTTAGCGCAGAAATTAAAAGTTCCCCAAATTAAAATTTCTAATAAGTGGCATGTACGTTTGTGGCCAATTAAGTATTTTTTATTGGCAGGATTAGTAGGTACGAGTTTTTATTCTATGGCCAGCTTAAATGTTGCCGCAGAGATAGAACCTTTTAAAACCGCAATTTCAATGAAATTTATTAGAGAGTGGTACTTTATTTTCTATGCCTTAATGCTTTTAACTATAGGGTTGTTTATAGAGCGTTTCTTTTGTAGGTTTTTATGCCCATTAGGGGCATTTATGGCTGTGGGCGGAAAATTACGAATATTTAGCTCTTTGAAAAGAAGAGAGGAGTGTGGAAGTCCCTGTCAATTATGCTCACATAATTGTCCGATTAATGCTATTAAGCCTACAGGGGAAATTATAATGGATGAATGTTTCTATTGTCTAGATTGCCAATCCTTATATGACGATGAGCATAAATGCCCGCCATTAGTAAAAATAAGAAAAAGAAAAGCCAGAAATACTAAATCAACATTAATCCCTAATATTGCAGAATAAATTTGCTAGTTTGTGCTTTATTAGTATGGGCAGTTTTTCCATTCGAAAGTATCGATAATAATTCTTTTAAAAGAATTACTTATTTAACTGAAATAGATTGTAAAAATGCAAAAAATAATAATAACAGCTATTGTGTATTAATAGATAAAAGAACGGATTTTACTCGAGAGGAATGGGATGGAGATAATTGTGTTAGATCAGAACATAAATGGATAGGAAAATAAATTATGAAGGTAGTTCTAATTGAGCATTAAAGTAAGGTAATTTTTCTCTATTATGACATCCCATAATTAAAATTCTTTCTGCAATTTGAAGAGATTTTTGGTATTTTCTTTCTAATTCTTTAGTAGTTTTTCCATCAAATTTTTGTCCACATATAAATATTCCATAATGAGCTTGAACTGTTCTTACTCTTTTTCCTAAAAGCAGTCCATCAGCTATAGCAGAGAAGCTAAACTCTTCTTGTTGTGTTACACTTATATTTTTACTAATTAAAAATTTTCTAACATTAACTTCTGCTTCTATAATTAGATTCCAGTATTCTGATTCTGAATTTGTTTTAAGTCCATTTATATAATAAAAAGACTTGCAGAAAATTAAAAAAGTTAGTTCTTCTATACTTTTATAGCTCCAAGCCTGTCTTTCTAAGCTATTCCAAACTGAAGGCTTAAGTTCTTTAAATACTCTTGGCACTCTATCGAAGAACATGCCATGTAGATTTAGATCGCTTACATTAGAATCTACGAGTTTTTCTTTATGTATATCTATACAAGCTGTAGAGGCACACATGGGGCATTGATCATCCCTATAAACATCTTTCTTATATATATATGAACATCTTAAACCTTTTTTATCCTTACCTTCACATATAAAAAAAGAAGATTTTTTTTCATTTTCATCGAATTGTTGCGCTATCCAATTAAATCTATTTTGAAATTTAATAAATGACCTTCTGTGACTCCATAAATCCCACTTAAGATTTTCTACTGGGCCAAATGTACTCCAATTAGAACTAACATCTATAATAATACATTTACTTTTATCTTTAGCGCATCTTAAGCCTCTTCCTACAGATTGTCCCCAAAGTACTTTAGATAAAGTAGGTCTTAAATGAACTATAATATTACAATTAGGATTGTCCCATCCTTCAACAAGTACTCCCACAGAGACCAAAGCTTCAACTAGACCTTTTTTATGTTGGGATAGAATTTTTTGTCTTTCTCCTGCAGGCGTAAGTGCCGTAAGTATTTCACTTTTAATTTTTGCTGTTCGAAGGGTCTCAAGAGTTTTTTCTGCGACTGCCACGTCTGGGCAAAACCAAGCTGATATAGGATTTGGTTTAACATTTGCTCTTTCT
>Ga0209402_10006493_pt1 | contig 10195 bp, 8 predicted proteins | sample ArcticOcean_MG_C_3_FD_187437 | JGI IMG/M metagenome (GOLD analysis project Ga0209402, IMG submission 187437) | Marine microbial communities from western Arctic Ocean - ArcticOcean_MG_CB8_126 (SPAdes) (version 2) | ecosystem: Environmental > Aquatic > Marine > Oceanic | place: Arctic Ocean... | reverse complement strand
AGGCGGCCAGGAAACCGATGCGGAACGTGCAATTGTCGACAGCCGGGTCGGTCATGGAAGGAAATCCGCGGTGTGGGAGTGTGGTGAAGAGACGAATCTCCACATAGTCATTGTCGGCGGTTGGAAAAGGTCACTTGAGCGGTTCGGCGTAGTCCGGAGATCGTTACAATCGACTTCAAGTCAGTCGGTCGGGTTGCTTTCGCGTGTGCGGTTCTACGGGGTCGTTGATGTCGTGTCCTGAAGACCTGGATCGAGCACAACTGGACGTGCTTCAGCGCGAGCGATTGCAGGCGTTGGTGTGTGGCCCAATTGCGTCGAATGCCTTCTGGCAAGGCCATTTGGAGGCTGGCGGCGTTGAGGATCTGGGCCAATGGGCTGCAGGCCTGGGGAGTAGCACGGGGTTGGGCGACTTGCCGGTTTCCAGCAAGCAGGACCTGGTGAACGACCAGGCCGCTCACCCTCCCTACGGCAGCAATTTCAGCCAGCCACTTTCTTCCTACACACGATTGCACCAGACGTCGGGTACGACCGGCCATCCGCTGCGTTGGCTGGACACACCCGAGGCGTGGTCGAACGTGTTGGACGCGTGGTCACAGATCTTTCGGATTGCCGGTGTCGAGTCTTCGGACGTGTTTGCCTTTCCGTTTTCCTTCGGGCCGTTCATTGGTTTTTGGGCTGCTTTCGAGGGTGCAGTGGCGGCCGGACATTTGAGTGTCCCGGGAGGCGGTTTGAGCAGTTCGGCGAGGTTGCGAATGATCCAGGACAACCGGGCGACGGTCGTGTGTTGCACTCCGACTTATGCCCTGCGGTTGGCCGAGGTGGCTAGCGACGAGGGTCTTGAGCTGTCGTCGGGTTCGGTGAGAATGCTGATTGTGGCGGGCGAGCCGGGAGGCAGCGTGTCGGGAGTTCGCGACGCGATCGAGTCGGCCTGGGGGGCGCGTGTGATCGATCACTGGGGCATGACCGAACTGGGCCCGATGGCTGTCGAGTGTGCCGAGTCGCCCGGGGGGATGCACGTACTGGAGACTGAGTGCGTGGCCGAGGTGGTGGATCCAGAGAGTCTGGAGCCGGTGGCGGTTGGTGAGCAGGGCGAACTGCTGATCACGACTTTGCGGCGCAGCGGCAGTCCGGTGCTGCGTTATCGGACCGGGGACCTGGTCGTGGTCGACCCGGCCCCCTGTGCGTGCGGGCGTGCGCTGCTTCGACTCCGTGGAGGCATCCTGGGGCGGGGGGACGACATGATCACGGTGCGAGGCAACAACGTGTTCCCGTCGAGCATCGAGGCTGTGATTCGCAGCGTGGACGGGGTGGCGGAGTTCCGCGTGATCGTCGGCACTCGGAACGCGATGGACAGTTTGACGGTTGAGATCGAGCCGGTTGAGGGTGTGGAGGCAGGATTGGTGGCCGAGAGTGTGGCTGCGGCGATCCGTGAGACGTTCAGTTTTGCGGCGGATGTCCGGGCCGTGGCTGTTGAGTCGTTGCCCCGTTTTGAACTGAAGGGGCGGCGCTTCGTTCGGGACTAGCCCAGGGTCATGGCTGGGGGATGTCTCGGCCGTGAGGATCGGTTTCTGGCGATTCGAGTTCGTCGGCAAGTTGGTCGCGGAGTTCGTGGTCGAGGAAGTGTTCGACTCGATGAGCGGCTTCGTGCAGGTGGTCGCCGGGGACATCGAAGTGACGGGCCATGTAGCTTTCCCACAAGCGGTGGGCTCGGACAAGTTGCTGTGCGGCTTCGCGGCCGGTTTCGGTGAGGCTTGGATCGGATGCGGGGCCGTCGATCAGGCGTCGTCGCCGCAGTCGCCATCTTGCGAAACGCTGGACGGCTGTTTTAGGTTGTGCAGGTCGTTCGAGTTGTGGTTCTCTGGCAGCTTCTTCGTGACGGTAGAGAATTCCGAGCAGGTCTTCAGCCGCGATGCGGGTGGCCAGGCGGAGACGGTGGGCCAGTCGCACCAGCAGTCCATGTCGAGGCCCGAGGACGAGAGCCAGGGTAAACAGGCCACCGGCGGCGACGGCCATCATGCCCGAGGTGCTGGCGTCGAGGGATTGGACATCGACGCCCTGGAGCAAGGGTTCCTCGGCGAAGGGCGCCATGAGGAGTGGCGGGAGGGTGAGGGCCAGGCCGTGTCCCAAAGCGGCACTCAGGGCGGCAATCAGTGCTGCCAGAACGAGCATCAGCCAGAGTCGGTCGGTTAGCAGGTGAGCGGTCGCCGGCGGGACAATCAGCATGGCTACCACCAGAATGTTGCCGACACTCTCGAAAGCCGCCACGGCGGTGATCGCTGTGACGGCCATCAAGACGTAGTGGATCGTGGTGGAATGGATTCCCAGCGAGGTGGCCAGCGCGGGGTCGAAGGTGCTGATTCGCAGTTCCTTGAAGAAGAAACTGACGAGGACAATGTTCAGCAACAGGGCTCCGCCGCCGATCCAGGTGGCTCGTGGAACCTCATCCGATCCGGTCCAGACGGTTTCGATATTGCCGTAGAGAACGCAGTCGGGGTCGATGTGCACGCTGTCGGCCGCCAGTCGGATCATCAACAGGCCGATGGCAAACAGCGACGTGTAGACGACTCCCAGTGCCGCGGACGTCTCGACGCGACCCTGCCGCGAGACCCATTCGGTCAGGACGGCCGTCAGGGTGCCGGTCAGGACGGCGCCGACGAACATCATCGCGTAACTGGTGGCGTCGAATGCGATGTGAGTGCCGGCTGGTGTGGCGGTGATCCAACCGGAGGCTTTGAGTGCATGAGAGAGCAGAAAGGCGGCGACGATGCCGGGGAGGATGGTGTGAGTCAAAGCATCGCCCATCATGCTTTGGCGACGGAGGACAAGGAAACTGCCGGGAATCGAACAGCCCATCGCAGCCAGGGCCGCGGTGACAACGATCCAGGTGTCCAGTTCAAACCAATCGTCGACAAACAAGCTGCCGACGGTTGTCAGGATGTCGATGATGCCGAGCATGTGATATTGGGCTTGAAGTGTTACTGATCAGGTGTGGGAATCGAGGGGATGCAGGCTGGGCGGAATGTCCATTTGCGGATAGCGGCTGGCGAGTGTCAGCTGCAGTTGTTCGATCAGTTCGGGATCGAGGACATGTTCGATGAGGTCCGCGTCACGGTCGACGTGGCTGGTGGCGATGTCGGCATGGAGGACGAGGTAGGTTTCCCAGAGACGGTGGTTGCGGGCGACGGACCTCGCATTGCGGGCTCCGCTTTCGGTAAATCGCCAGCCGTGTACGACGGTTTGGAGAAGCCCGTCGGAGACGGCTCGACGGATCAATCGTCCGAGTCGTGCGGATGACCAGCTGCGGCGGGAAAGAATCTCGGAGTGGCGAAGCAGATGCCGGCAGAGCGGGTCTGCGGTGGGGTCTGCGGTGGGGTCTGCGGTGGGGTCTGCGGTGGGGTCGTTGTGGAGTTTGGGTTCGAGTAATTCGTAGAGGGTGCGGGCCAGGTCGTGTCGTCCGACACGTCGGTTGGTAGCCAGGTGTATGAGGAATTGAGGGACGAGTCCTCGTCGAGTGCCCAACGTCAGGCTGATCGTGAAGAGTAGCGAGCCGACGAGCACGATAACGGCTCCGGCTGAGAATCTCGCGAAGAGCGAACTGACGACACCGCCGAGCCATGCCGCAGTCCCGCCGAAGGTGGCGGCGATCAGGGTCATGGGTCCGAGTCGTCCGGTCCAGAATCGAGCGGCGGCCGCGGGGATGATCAGCATGGCGACCACCAGCAGCATTCCCACGCTCTGGAGTCCGATGATGACCATCGAGACGACCAGTGCCATCAGTACAAAGTCGAGGCCAGTGGTGGGCCAGCCATGGGAGCGTCCGAATTCTTCGTCGAAACACAGCAGGCGGAACTCCTTGAAGAACACTGCGAGCACAACAACGACGACGAGTGATGTACCGGCGATCAGGCGAACGTCCGCGGCGGTCATCGATGCGGTTTGGCCGTAGATGAACTGCTGCAGGCCGGCCATTTGTCCGGTAGGAAGTTTCTGAATGATTGTGAACAGTGCGATGCCGGCGCCGAAGAAGACACTGAGCACGATGGCCAATGCGGCGTCGGGCTTGATACGGCTGAAGCGACTGATGCCCATCGTGCAGCCGACACCTGCCAGGCCGGCGACGAGGGCGCCCAGGAGCAACACCGGCAGCGAGCGCTCGCTGCCGGGGGCAATCAACTCGACACAAAGAAAAGCCACTGCGATGCCCGGTAGCGCCGAATGGCCGATGACGTCGCCCAGGAGTGCTCGACGCCGAAGCAGCATGAAGGTGCCGACCGCTCCGGCACCGATTCCCAGCATGATCGTGCCCAGCAGGACAATCCGCGTGTTGTATTGCCGCATCAGCAACGTGTCGGCGAGCTTGTCCCATCCGGGCCACTCGATCCGCGTGTCAGTGATGCTGGTGCCCGAGTGTTCGAGCGAGACGCCCGGGAGATGTGTGTGTGTTGGGGGTGAGGGTGTTTGGGAAAAGAGTGTCACGGGACTGGCTGCGATCAAGAGCAGCAGGAGCGTTGCTGTTGGTCGAGATGTGAATTGGCAGAAGCGCTGGGGTGGTGTGAAGTTCAGTCGGTTGGAGTTGTTGTCGAGACGACTCATGATCGGGTTTGGCCGAGCGTCATGCGGTGTCCGACCTGGTCCAAGAGCGCGAGTTTTCCGCCGTATGTGGCGCGGAGGTTTTCCGGGGTGAAGACGTCCGACACCGGCCCGGTAGCGACCAGTCGCATGTTGAGCAGCAGCACGTGGTCGAAGTACTCGGGGACGGTTTGCAGGTCATGGTGGACGACGAGAGCGGTTTTTCCGGCATCCTTGAGTTCGTGGAGAATGGTGACGATGGCCCGTTCGGTGGCCGCGTCGACTCCGACGAACGGTTCGTCCATCAGGTACAGGTCGGCTTGCTGTGCCAGCGCGCGGGCCAGGAAGACTCGCTGCTGTTGGCCTCCCGAAAGTTGGCTGATCTGTCGCTTGGCGTACTGGGCCATCCCCACTCGTTCGAGGAATTCCATGGCCTGCTGCCGATAGCGTCGAGAAACCGGACGGCACCAGCCGATGCGTCGGTAGAGTCCCATGGCGACCACATCGAGGGCATTGACCGGGAAGTCCCAATCGACACTGCCTCGTTGGGGCACGTAGCCGACACGGTGTCGCATGGTGCGGTAGGGGGCTCCGAAGAACTGCACGTCACCGGAGGCTCGAGGGATCAGGTCGACGGCGGCCTTGATCAGGGTCGTTTTTCCCGAACCGTTGGGACCGACGATTGCGGTCAACTGGCCAGGGATCGCGTCGTAATCGATGTCCCACAGCACCGGTCGGCGGTGATAGGCCACCGTCATGTCGTGGATGGCCAAAGGAGCCGTGCTGGGATGCTGGGCCTCTCGTTCCGAGTCGTCCGCAACGGTTCCCGGAACGGCGGTCGTGTCGGGGATCGTGTCGTCGACTGGTGACGTGTCTTGGCTCACTGGAAGGGTCCCTGCGGCAACTATTCGATGGGCGAACCGGGGACGAGTTTTCCCTGTGCACCGGTTTCCGGGGCCTGGCCGCCCAAGGCCCGGGTGATCGTCGTGGCGTTGTGATCCATCATGCCGAGGTAGGTTCCGGTGTAGGTGCCCGGAGCGCCCATGGCGTCGGAATACAGCTTGCCGCCGATTTGGACTGTCCAGTTCTTCTGCTGGCAACCCTCGATGATTGCCTGGATGTTCTTGGGATTGACGCTCGATTCGACAAAAATCGCGCCGATCCGATTCTCGACGATGAAACGGACGAGTTGATTGATGTCATCGACGGCAGATTCCGAGTCGGTTGAGATGCCCTGGGCACTCTTGACCGGGATCTTGTAGGCTTGCGAGAAGTACCCGAAGGCGTCGTGTGCGGTGATCAGCCAGCGTTGGTCTTTCGGGATCGTGTTGATCGACTTGCGGATGTAGTCGTCCATTTCACGCAGTTGGACCTGGTAATCGGTGGCTCGCGTTTTGTAGCTTTCGGAATGAGCCGCGTCGTAGTCCGAAAGCGCTTCGGCGACGACATCGACGCACTGACTCCAGGCGGTAATATCCATCCAGACATGAGGATCCCAGTGGCCGTCGAATTCTGGTGGCTGTCTCAGATACGACTCGTCAATCTGCTCAGTCACTGCGAATACCGACTTGCCCGTTCGGCTGACTCCGATGAACGTGTCGCTCATGCGGCCCTCGAGCATCAGGCCCGAGTAGAAGATGATGTCGGCACCGAGCAGAATCTTCTGGTCGGTGCGAGTGGGTTTGTACATGTGTGGGTCCACACCCGCGCCCATCAGGCCGCTGACATGTCCGTGTTCGCCAGCGACGATCGAGACGATATCGGTGACCATTCCACAGGTGGTGACGACGGTGTATGGAGTCGAAACTGTCGCGGTACCTTTGGAGTTGCCTGCGGTGTCGGAACCGTCCGAAGTTGGTGGCGTGGTGGCGGACTGGCATCCGCTGGCGACGAGCAGGCAGAGAGTCGAGAGGATCGGGGATGAGATTCGACGGTGTGTCATGCGTATGGCTCGGGTCAACACCAGTGAAATGGGCCGGACATCAGGGACGTCTACAAGGTTTTGATTAGTCAAAACCTTGGTCGCCGTCAAGCCTCGAGAGACTGTCGGAAGGCAGCTGGCGACGTGGAATTGCCAATTGCAGCTCTCGGCTTTCAGCCGGGTCCGTGCCCGTAGATGTGCTGAATGGGCGTTTTGTGACCCCAGGTGACCTGGTCGACCTCAACTCCGAGTGCCTGCGCGACGGCCGATCGTTCTTTTGGCGAGGGTGTCCAGCGGCCGAGTGCGATGGCGAGAATTCGTTGCTGGTCAAGTCCGCAGGCTTCGGCCAGTTCGGGGACTCCGATGTTCTGTTCGGCACAGAGTTCAGCCACGCTGCGTGTGAACATCAGATCTCCTCCTGCAGCCCAAGCTGTCTGTATCGCACGTTGCGGGGGTCGAGTGTGTGCCCCCAACTGATGGAGTCGATTTCGACAGCCAGTGCCTTTGCGATGGTTTTGCGTTCGTTTGGTGACGGTGTCCAACGTCCCAGAGCGATGGCTTCGGTTCGTTTCAGAGCCAGTCCGGTCTTTTCGGCCAGGTCTTCGATGGTCAGCTGGTGGTGTTCCATCAGCACATCGAGAGTAGCTACGCGTGGAGGCATGTTGTGAAGTTTATCTAGTGGAGTTTGTGTGGTGAGGCAGTCGGGTCTTGGAGATGGCCCGTTCATGGTCAGTTGAAGATCGGATTGTGAAGTGCGAATGCGGGTTGGGCAAGGGGTTTTACCGTCAAACGGGGTTTTGATGGCATCGAAGGCCCGGTTTGAGAACGTGGATTGCCGCATTGCGAAACACATGCCATAATCAACTATTCCCGACGTTGTGTGCGTTTCCGTTTGCTGTAAGGGTTTAGCGGAGTCGGTGCGGTTTCTTAGACCAGTACAGGTGACATCGAGATGGCGACAGGAACACTCGACGGCACACAGACTCCGGTATCGGAGTCTGCGGAGCCGAAATTCCAGTACCCGGGCATTCCGGTCACGTGTGACGGTGCCGAGGCGGTTGTGTGGGTCGAGACGCGAATCTGCCAGGGATCGGGTGCGTTTCCGATCACCAGTTCGACGACGATGGGCAGTGGTTTCAATGCGGCGGTACAGAACGGCATCCCCAACATGTGGGGCGACGACCTGGTATTTGTCGAGGCTGAGAGCGAGCATTCCTCGGCGACCTTCTGCGAGGGGTTTGCGGCGGCCGGTGGCCGGGTAACAAATTTCACTTCGGGCCAAGGCCTGGTGTTGATGAAGGAGGTTTTGTACACGATTGCCGGCAAGCGATTGGGTGCGGTCTTCAACATTGGATCCCGTGCGTTGACGAGTCACAGTTTGAACGTGCATGCCGGTCATGACGACGTGATGTCGGTGGCCGACGTCAACTGGGGCATGCTCTTCGCCCGAAACGCTCAGGAGGCTGGCGACCTGTGCCTGATTTCGCGTCGGGCGGCCGAGGCGTCGCAGGTGCCGTTCATGAACGTCCAGGACGGATTCCTGACGACTCACACGGTCGAAAGCGTCCTGTTGTGCGAGCCGGAGTTCATGAAGGACTATGTCGGCAAGCCCGAAGATCATCTGAACAATTTGATGGATCCGGACAACCCGATGATGTCGGGCGTGGTCCAGAACCAGGACTCGTACATGAAGGGCAAGATTGCCCAGCGGTGGTACTACGACACGGTCGAGGAGCATTTGCAGGACGCGTTTGACGAGTTCTACAACAAGACGGGCCGACGCTACGGGTTCCTGGACGCGTACCGTTGCGAGGACGCCGAGTACATCCTGGTTGGGATCGGTTCGTACATGGAGACGGCTCAGACGACCATCGACTACCTGCGTGAAGAGAAGGGCGTGAAGGCGGGTTGCCTGAACCTCTACTGTTTCCGTCCCTTCCCGGCACGTCAACTGGTCGAGGCATTGAAAGGCTGCAAGGCAATTTCGATCATCGAGCGGATGGACGATCCGTTGTCGACGACCGGGAACCACTTGACGCGAGAGGTCAAGGCGGCGTTCTGTGATGCAATGGCCGGGCAGATGGGGCATGCCAAGATCGACAGTGCGCCTCGGATCTACCACGGCTCGGCGGGATTGGGCAGTCGAGACGTCCGTCCAGGCGACATCAACGCGATCTTCGACAACATGATCAACGATGGCCAGGATTACTTCGTGATCGGAATTGATCATGCCCTGGCATTGGAAAACACCGAGGATCCGGATCTGCGTCCTCCCGGAGCGTTTTCGATGCGTGGTCATTCGGTCGGTGGTTTCGGCTCGGTGACGTCCAATAAGGTGATTGCTACGATTGCCGGCCAGGTGTTCGGCAAGGACGTGCAGGCCTACCCGAAGTACGGTTCGGAAAAGAAGGGGTTGCCGACGACCTATTATCTGACGATCGCCGACTCGCACATTTTCTCTCACAGCGAACTCGAACACGTCGACCTTGTCGTGCTCAACGACACCACCGCCTTGGACAGTGGCCAGCCGTTGAATGGCATGGTCGAGGAGGGTTCGGTGTTCATGCAGAGCCCCTTCGCCGACCCGTCCGACGTCTGGAAGCGGATTCCCGACCACCAGAAGGAATTGATTCGGACGAGGAAGCTGCGGGTGTTTTTCGCCAACATGGTGAGTATTGCTCGCGAGGTGGCGTCGGTGGCCGATCTGGAAATGCGAATGCAAGGCATCGTATTGCTCGGGGCATTCCTGAAACTGACTCCATACGCCAGCGACAGCGGAATGGGAGACGACGATGTGTACGAGGGCGTCGAGACGGCCTTGAGGAAGTACTTTGGCAAGCGAGGCGAGCAGGTGGTGCAGGACAACTTGACCTGCGTCAAGCGAGGCTACAGCGAGATACAGGAAATCCCTTCGGACTTGATGGCGAGCGGCAGCAACGGGGCTGCCTGAGGCGTCTGAGAGTATTGCGTGCGGGACCGTGTGCCCGAGAAGATAGGTGGGGCACGAGGCCAGTCAACGCTTGTCGGCCGCTTGAGGTCGAGGGCATCAGAGACGAGGAGAGAAGTCATGGCGACAGCAGATGGGACGAGCTCGATCAACGAGGCAAGTGAACGGGATCCGTACAACAACAACACCTACGGGACGCTCGTCGATTCGGAGTTCATTGCGGTCGACCTGCCGGTTCTCGACGTTGTCGACTTCAACGAGCGAATCATCAAGGGTTACGAGCAGGGTTATGCCGAAAAGGGTTTGCCGGCGGATCTTTCGGTTGCCCGTTCGCTGATTCCGGCCGGGACGGCCACGCTGCGAGACTTCAGTTACGTGTCTCCCGAGATTCCGATCTTCATCACCGAGAACTGCACGGGTTGCATGGACTGTGTCACCGAGTGTCCCGACACGGCGATTCTGGGCAAGGTGCTGGCCGAGAGTGACCTGAACACTCAGCTCGCCAAGATCGACGACGACGACGACCGCGAGATGTTCGAGGCACAGTGGTCTAAGACTCGCAAGTACTATGACGGCCCACAGAAGAAGGGTCGCGAGGGTGGGCGCTTTTCGATTCTGATCGACCCGAGCAAGTGCAAGGGGTGTGCCGAGTGCGTGACGGTCTGTGACGACCGCGCACTGAAGATGGTGCCGAAGTCCGAAGACCTGATGACATCGATTCGCAAGTCGCATCGGATGTTTAAAGAGGTTGGGCCATC
>Ga0209402_10006492_pt1 | contig 10195 bp, 13 predicted proteins | sample ArcticOcean_MG_C_3_FD_187437 | JGI IMG/M metagenome (GOLD analysis project Ga0209402, IMG submission 187437) | Marine microbial communities from western Arctic Ocean - ArcticOcean_MG_CB8_126 (SPAdes) (version 2) | ecosystem: Environmental > Aquatic > Marine > Oceanic | place: Arctic Ocean... | reverse complement strand
AAGTGATATATTAATTAAGATAATAGAGCTGTTTTAAAATACCAGTAGAGCTTAATGATTAATAGAGCTATATAGCTTTATTAATATATAATATATATAAGAAGCAAAAGGGCTCTACATGGCACACAGTGGTACATCTACACCGTAAGCTTTATATAGGCCAACGTTCTTTGTATGGTATGACAACAAGAAAACAGAACATAACAAAAACATGTGACGACATCAAGGCTCTATTACTCTCTAAGAATGAGAAGTATGGAGACAGTGCTTTACAGCCCTTAGGTGTTTTCTCTAAGCTCAATTCGGCAGAGGGTATCAAAGCACGGATTGATGACAAGTTGAGCCGTATTAGCAATATGGGGCTCAATGACACTTCAGAGGACACACTAGATGACTTAATTGGATATCTCCTTTTGCTTAAAATAGCTAACGGGGAGCATAATGGAGCCAATAGCGCTTCTTTCTCAATTAATCTGGAACAGGGAGTAAATTAAGATGGCTGAACTAGATAGCCCGAAAAAGTGGGAACCATCTTTTATGAGGTTGAGCCCAAGTAAGATTAATACATACTACAAGTGTCCACGTGAGTTCTACTACAAGTATATCGCTAAAATACCAGAGAAGAAGACTATACATCTATTCCGAGGTTCGCTCGTTCATGCAGTGTTAGAAGACCTGTTTAAAAAGCAATTCAAATCGTTTAAGCAGTGGGAAGACGGCTCTCCATCTCTTTGGATGAAAGAACAATTCGAAGATAAGTGGGCCAAGGACATAGATTCTAAAGGTTGGCTCCTAGATTTACACACAGTAGACGAAATGGCTACTTTTAAAAAGGAAACAGGTGAACTATTACAAAATTTCGTAAGGTCTATTAATAAAAAACTGAACGAAATGGTAGAATGGAAGATATATAAGTCAAAATACCAAGCTTGGAACTCAGTTGCACCTAAATATGCTGAAAAATGGGTAAAATCCAACGATTATGCTGTAATAGGCATAGTGGATGCTGTCTGTAACGACTTTGATGGAGGGACGACGCTACTAGATTATAAAACATCTAAGCGATATGGACCTTATATGCCGGAGGATTACTACAGGCAGCTTATCATTTACGCATTTTTATACACGTTAGAGATGGGAGACATGCCAAATTTCGTAGGTGTTAACTATTTACGCTTCGATGATACCTTCTTTGTTAAGGTAAATCAAGGTGTTTTAGACGAAGCAAAGGAAATTATCATGTTTGTACACGATGCTTTGAAGGAACGTATGGAAGATGAGGAAGCATATGAGCAAAAACCACAGAATTTGTGTAAGTGGTGTTCATTCTACAAAGGTAATGGCGGTACATGTGATGTACAGATACCTAAATGGAAACCTAAGTTCGGAAGTAGTACTAAAAAGAAGTACGCTAAAGCAGAAAATGCAGTTTTTAGTGACGCTGATGTACAATTAGGCATTTCGTCTATGGAAGGGGAAGGAGATGGTGCTAAAAACACCGTTTGGGATGACTAGGGAAGCTTTAGGGCATTGGTCTACTACCGAAGGAGTAACTCTCAGAATAAATGAATATAAATTAGATGATTATGTTTGTTCTATACCTCTTTTCACCCCTATTAGACCAATAAGGTCTATTTTTGAAGGGCAAACTAGGTATACTCCTGTAGGCTTTGGAACTAACTCACCTATAGAAATGCTATTTGAAGAAATTAAACCCTTTTTATTAGAGAATCCTATATATATTGACGTATTACAAGCTGAGATAGATGGATATGGTAATTCTGAAAATACTCTAGAATATTATTCTGAACGTACTTGTGAAGTAAGACGCTTAACAAACGTCTTTGATGATGTAGCAGTAATACCTAATATCAGAACTTCATGGAATCACATAAGAATGGTATGGTATCTCAAAAATATACATGAAAACATTAAACCAGTATGGAAATTTGATAATATAATTGATTTTGGTGCAGGAACAGGGCATTTTATTAGACACTGTCATCAAGTTGGTTTTTGTGGTTCTGTTCAAATTATTGATTTACCTGAAGCAAAACCATTACAAAGGTATGTTTTAAGAGGGTTGGGTGTTAAATGGGTCGATACTGAAGAAGTGTTAACACATCTACCAAATAGTTTATTCAATAGTACTTGGGGATTCAGTGAAACACCTATATCTCTAAGAAATAAATTACCAGATATATCTTCTTGCTCTAAATTCATTGCATATCAGCATGACTTTCACAAGATAGATAATGAAAAAGACATTTTAGACCGTTTTCATAAAGAAGGTAGTTCTATTCTAAGAGATATATCTTATTTAGTGCCTTGGGACGGCGGTTCAACCATCTTAATGGGGAAACCTTTATATAGGGACGTCTCCTAAAATAATATACCATGTCGCGCGATGACTATGGAGCCATTTCTGTTATCTCTGATGAAGAGAAAGAAATCCTAGGCATAGGAGGCTCTAAAAAACCAGATGAAGAAGAAGGATTGTTCGAAACTATCGGCAAAGCAGGAGATAAAATTGGGGAAACTAAAGTAGGTAAGAAGATTGGCACAATAATTACGGTTATTATGCTAGCAATTCTTAGTGGTGGAGCTAATATGTCTATTATCAGTGATTATTTCGCTGATGAAGTAGAAATTGGCCCTGTCGGGGGTTGTTTACAGACGGACGCTACTAATTACAACCCTAAAGCTACTTTTGACGACGGAAGTTGTAACTTTTTAGTGATTATTTACGGTTGTACTAACCCTGAAGCTGAAAACTATGATGAACAGGCCACACACGATGATGGACGCTGTGTAGTTGTATATGGAAGCCCTAATGCAACTGCAAATGAAACAGCTGCTATTTATGGTTGTATGGACACAACAGCCAATAACTATGATGATAAAGCTACTGAAGATGATGGTTCATGTGATTACGAAGATGATTATGAAGAAGAACACGGGAACCACACATCAGTACACTTTTATCCCGGTTGGTATAACGAAGAGACAGAGAATATGTCTGTTTTCTGGATAGACTCAGATGCTGAAGGCATATCCGTTTTAACTGATATAGATACAGACTGTAGTGATTATAATGCATCTGTATTGATTTATGTAGACGTATGGATTGACCCTGAAGGGGATGACAATAACCAATATGCTTGGAAAGATACAACCCTAACTGTTGATGGTATGGCTTGGGATGAGCATTGGTTAAATTTTACTTTCGAGGAACTTAATAATACAGAAGGAGAATGGTCTATGTGGGTAGCATTACTTGCATGGGATACAGAGTTAGAAGATTATGTATTTCAACAACAATTTAATATTCCAAAGATAAGAGTAGAGGCACCCGAATGAAGAGATATAGGAAATTACTGGAAAGTATAGGGGAGGACCATGAAGAGAGATGGTAGAGTCAACGGACCTTCTGATAACTACTCTAGAGATACTAGCAGCAGTACTAATACTGTTTATAGCCACGACAACGATATACATCGTTTTAAGATTGATAAGGAAGATGGTAAACATAAGGATGCCAAGGTTGAGATTACCTCGACTGAAACTTCCGAAATTACCCAAAAGAAAGAAAATCGAAAAGAAACAAGAAAGGAGGACTGAAAATATGAGTAAAGAAGCAAAAGAAGGAACTACATTTAACGATGTGTTTATGTTTATGATTGCCGTACCGTTAGTCTTACTCTGGGTTGGGTTTGCAGGATTCGTTATATATAGCGGAATTGGTAAACCTCAAGTTCTTGAAAACATTGAATCATATACAACTTTAATAGCTATATTAGGTGGGCCCGCCCTTCTAATTATTAAAGATGCATTAGATGTGTGGAAGAATGAACAAGCAGAGAAGACAGCATTCTATAAGATTAAAGCACAAGCAGTTATAGATTACAACGATTCGACACAGAAACAGAGGCAAATGGTAGAAGCCAAGGCACAAGAACAAGCGCACAAGATTGAATCAGAAATTACCGACAGCAAAACTGAAGGTATTACATTACCAATTAAAGGTAAAAAATAAGGAGATAAATAAATGGCAGTATACGCACTAGATGCCCACACGGAATCCGCAGATACATTGACAGCGTGTTTAACAAAGTTTCATTTGAAATTTGAAACACTGGTTACTACAAAAACAGTTAGACACACGTCAGTACATAAAGATGGAAACCAATGGTCATACACTATATTAGTAGACGAAGCAGCATAAGCTTTATATAGGTGCCGCCCCTATAGTATAGGGTGGCTCCTAACAGACCACGAACCCACAGGACCTTACGCAGTAGCGTCTCTTGGGGCCACACAAACGAAACCTTTATATAGGGGCACGCTCTATAAGGGATAGGTGAAAACCATGGCAAACGAAACAAACAACGAAACCGCAGCCAATGAGACCACAGATGATGGAAACATCACTGCTCTTATTGATACTGTAGAAGAATCTGGACTTTTAGATACTTTAATGGACGAACCATTACTTATGGCATTAGCTGCTGTAATATTAGGTATGGGCGCTTATATCGCTTATACTGTACCAGCTGTTAAACTGTTAGTCTTTAAATATATAAAGAATAACGAAGCTGAGTTAATGGGTATGCTAGATAAGAATCTAACTAAAGCACAGATGATAGCCTTCGATAAACTTGATGCAACTGCACAAAAACACGTCAAAGACTCTTTAGTCCGTAATGTATTAATTACGGCTTGGGATGAAAAGGACGATGAACTTGCAGCATTAGTTAAGTCTAAAGTTAAGGCAGCTCTTGACGAAACCAAGTAATGGAAGTCGAGGAATACGAGCAGCGATTACGCGTGAGAGTCGGTGAGCCAGAATATGCTAGGCATAAAGAGCTTGTCCGGTTACTTGCACGTAATCTCTGGCTTGAAAACGTGCTTTGGGAAGAAGTTACTTTACATATTCGGGATGTTAACCTACGAACAGAGCTCTTGCGACAGAGAAACTCTATTGTTAGGGACATTCATACTGAGTTCAGGGCTCTTAATATTGAAGTACCTACTGTAACAGAACAGAACACTGAGAATTTTATGGCTTTTTTAGGAGATATGGATGACGACCCCGGTGACGAACGAACAGAAGAAGCTGAACGCAGCGATTAGTGGAAAATTAGCACACGACTCTAGAGCTTTAGAGGCAGTGTTTGAGAAATGTAGAGTAGATGAAAAGAAAATGACCCTACTTATTAGGGCTTTTTGTGAATCTTATCTAATTGACCAACATCGTAGACCATTAAAGTTAAGACCGCTACAAGAACAAATAGTAGTGAAGTGTTTAACTTATCCTGATTTAGATGCAACTAAGCATCGTAAACTTGCTATTCTGGCTCCACGAGGCTCAGGTAAATCCTATGCTCTCTCGGTAGCTGTAGTAGTCTATATGTTTTTTAAACGGTTTAGAGACTTAGTATTTGTCTTGGCTCCATCTGAGGACCAAGCTTCACTTATCTTTAATTACTGTTATAGGCATTTTGCTGATAATGATTTTTTAATGGGCTTAATTGACCATTTCAGACATCACAACAAACCTAATATCACAATGAAGGGTGGTACTGTTCTTCGTAGAGCTCCTATCGCAGCTTCAAATCAAGGTCAAGCTATTAGAGGTCAACATCCTACTTTCTTAGTAGTAGATGAGAGTCCACTTATAGATGATAAACTTTTTATAGACAATGTAGAGCCATGTATTGTATCGAATCGAGCTCCCTTTATTAACTTAGGCACACCTAAGAGTAAAGTGAACCACATGTATCGCTATCTTTATGATGATGCGTATACAGAGAGTTTTGAGCAATTAGTGTTTACTTGGAGAGACGCTGTAAATCCGGGAAGAGCTTACTCTGCCCCGTATACAGAAAATGATATGTTAACGAAAATGATGGAATGGGGGGAAGAATCAATATATTGGAGGACAGAATATGAGTGCGAGTTCATCGAATCAGTCTCACAAATCTTCAATCCCGACCATGTTAAAGCCTGTAGAGAAGCCTATTCCTTTGTCGAGCGCGGAACAAAAGTTCATAATTGTTGTGTGGGCGTGGATATCGGTAAATCCGTTAATAGCACTGTTATTAGTGTTTGGAGTACCGAAAAGTCCGCTGAAGGTAATATTGCACGTCTTGTCAACATTGAGGAGATTAGCCCAAAAACTGGAGGACACGATATACCATACCAGCGTAGTCGTATACTTGCTAATTGTAGAGACTTTGGTGCTAGTAGGCTTATTATTGATGCTACGGGTATTGGTGGCGCGATTGAACAAGAAATGAGAGTTGCATGTATACAAAATAAACCACAAATACATTTTACCCCGTTTATATTTACGGGAGGTCCTAAAGGGACCAAGACACAAGTATATAGAGACATGGTATCTTATTTACAACAAGGTTTAGTTAAAATACCCGACCCTGCGGGGTTACCGGCCAATGAAGCAAAACTAGTTAATAAGTGGATAAAAGAACATATTGCTTTAGAATATGTAATGGATGCTACTCAAAAGACAGAAAAGATATCTGCACCAGATGGAAAGCATGATGATTATTGTGATAGTACAGTTATTGCTATACACGCTTGTTTAGGTATGTTACCCCCAGAATCGTCGTTTTCATCGGTAAGCTTAAATACCCCTATGCGCCCACAGCGCGATTTGGGTACAAAACATAGCTCTTCTCCACTTTTTACCAAAAGTACAGCAAGAACTATGCTAAAAAAGCACGCTCCGGGTGGAATCTAGCGAAAGCTTTATATACTAGCTGCTACTAAGGTTATAGGATAGCTATGGCTCTGAGTGATTATTGGCCTTTTAAAAGGCGGAGTTTCGCAACTGTTGGGCAAGACCCACCCTTCTCGAAGGATGACCCACGGAGCTACGGCTCTGGAGTTATTAGAAGGTTGCAACTTCAGGACAACACTTCCTTTGGGAGGAATGGGGGACGTAAGGAACCGCAGGTAGGCGATTATCGAACCTACATGAACGTTTATTTATCAGACCCTATAGTGAGAACCCTAATAGACCTACCTTGTCTATATGCATCAAAAGATGGATTTGACATTGTGACCGATGATGACACAGAAAGAATGGCTATCACGAAGCTCTTCGATGATATTAATATGGAAACACTTCTATATAGTTGGTTAAGGAACGGTAGAATTTTCGGTACATCTTATTTAGAATGGACTGGAGACAACCTACTTCTAAGGTCATCTCAAAACATGTTTGTTCAAAGAGACCCAAATGGCCAAATTATGTATTACTATCAAGATATCGGTGCAGACGAAGACTCAGTGAGGTTTGAAGAAAATGAAATTATTGAATTTAAAAACAATCCGTTTGATGACTATGCTTATGGTCTTAGTGACATCCATCCAATTTTGTACTTGGTTGACCTTAAAGATTATGCAGAACGGGATATTGGTACTGCTCTCAACAAATACGCTAGTAGTCGCTTTGATATTAGCGCTGGACTTCCCGATATGCCTTATGGTCCTGACAAAATTAATGAAATTGTATCAGCGTTCAACGGATTAGAACCCGGAGAAGATATAATTCATGGTAATGATATAGAAGTTAAAGAACTACAAGGAACGCAAAGAGCATTTGAATATGGTAAGTATACAGATGACTTATTAAAGAAAATACACATGGCATTAAAAGTGCCAGTTACGATGTGGGACGACCCAGAAAAGGCACGCCCTATATTCGAACCTTACGTTAGACACCTCCAGAGTCAGATAGAAGCATCTATCAACCAGCAGCTTATGCCGCAGGTAGAGTCAGGAGAAGCTAAATTTAGATTCCGTCAATTAAATGTCGATGATGCTTTCTTGAAAGCTAAAACAGACATGATATATCTTTCAGAGGGCGTTCTTTCGCCTCAGGAAGTAAGAATGGAACGTGGACTTAACCCCGATGGTATAGTAGAACAAATGGAAACAGCAGAAAATGCAAACATATCAGGTGGTAAAGACCAAGATAAGAAAGAAGAGTCTAAAAGGACTGAAAACCGTGCTGGAAATGAACCAGCGGCGAATGCAACGGGGGACAGAGAAAAATGAGCGATAACTATGTATACGAGCGATGCTTGATAGAAGTAGCTCCATCGCTCAAGAAACGCGGTGTAGAGAACTACGAAGAGACTGCGGCAAACTTATGTCGCATGAGGGTAGATGAAGGAGTATTTCAAGATGACAGAAGTATTCGTTCTTTTGCCGGGGACCATAACGGTACACAACGCTCTTTTGCGTTGGAACTAGGAGAGGCAGTGACAGGTGACGATTATATCGAATACCCAGTTATTGCAATTACTTCGGGGCCCCACGATGAGAATGGCGACCAAAAGGTTTTTATAGAACCTTCCATTCTTGGGAAAAATATAAATGCTTTTAGTGAGCTTCCAGTTTATTACAATCATCAGAGGACTAGCGACGATTTACTCGGAACGGCTATCAACCCAGAGTTAGTCGAAATGGATGACGGTAAGAAGGCTATTAAGATGCTCGCACGTATCCATAAGGATGCAGCAAAAGCAAGTGAAGTGTTGGAAAAAATAGAAAACGGTGAGATGACGCATGTTAGTATTGATTGGTTCTCCAAAGATATAGACGTCATGGGAGAGCCGTTCGCTACAGACATACGCCCAATTGAGGTGAGTTTCATTGATAATGAGACCCGCACACCCGTTTGTGACGCATGTACAATTGAAGACGGAAAGAAATGCGATGAACACCGTGAATTCGGTGAAGAATCGAAAGATGAATCTGACTGTGGCTGTGGTGGTCATACAGATTCGTGTACCTGTGAAACACACGGGACACACAGCGAGGAAACTATGGCAGAAGAAATAGTAGAAAAGTCCTCAGAGAGTAACCCTATAGTAGAGCGTGAATTCGCTGCTATGAAGGACCAACTTTCTGAGATGAAGACTTCTTACGACGAATTGAACGCCAAACACGAAGACGCACTCGCTATAGTAGCAAAGTTCGAAGAGGAATCTGAAAAACGCGCAGCAGCAGAAGCTGAAGCACGCAGAAACAACTTCGTAAGTACTATTGTAGAAAAAGAGGCACTTCTAGGAAACGTCAACGACGAATCCAAAGAAGCACGTGTTTCGGAGCTCACAAGTTGGGACGAAGTCAAGCTTGAAGGATTTAGTATCGCTATGGAGTCTATGCCAGTACCAGAAGAGGCAGAACGCACATTTGGTAAAGGTAAGGCACACGTAGATACTGAACAACCAGTAGAAACCAATGCAGAAGAAACCCCACGCATGTTTGCGATGGATAACGGACGTATAGTTTATACAGGAGAAAAAAAATAGGTAATTAAATATGGTAAATATATTAGTTAACGACGGTGGAGCACCCGCTCGCATCATGAAAGTAGGAAACGCAGGTACAGATTTGACAGCAGGAATGATTGTCGGTCTGAACGCAGGTGGAGAAGTTATCGCAGAAGATACGGCTACCCCAACTTTCAGTGAAGCATTAGGAGTCCTTTTCGTAGACGCCACATCAGGCGACCCAGCATCAGTCCTTACAGGGAGCGGAATTATCTGCTACTTGAAGGCAACAGGCTCTATAGCCCGTGGCGATGCTTTGTCTCATGATGGCGCTGGATTAGCAACTCCCGCAGTAATTGCAAACGACCAAATGTTTGCAGTAGCTTTAGAAGCGAAGGACGCAACACACACCGATTATGTGAAAGCATTGGTGAAATAAGTAGGTGAAGAATGGTAACAGCAAAAGAAGGATTAATGACCTCGGCAGCCGCTACAGCAAACCGCGTACTTATAGATTACAAAGACGCAATCCAAGACTACAAAGTCACGGATATGCCTGTAATCTCTTTATTCGCAGAACGCTTTAGCACTGATACCGGTGGCGACGTAGATATTACGTTCGCAAAACCTAGCATGGCGCTAGAACAGATAGAAGAGGGAGACACTCCTAGCTATCAACACACTGACTTGAGAAACGAGAGAATCTCAGTGAAAGAGTGGGGATTGGCAGTAGGTGTAACCCGACGTATGCTTGAAGACTCAAGATTTTCAGAAATGGAAATGGCTTTGAATGAAGCTAGAAGAGCCGTTGAGCGTCACGTAACAAAGCATTTTATATACACAATATTCGGTGTAGGTAACGCAGGGTATGGAACAGGAGTTTCTGG
>Ga0209402_10006488_pt1 | contig 10199 bp, 9 predicted proteins | sample ArcticOcean_MG_C_3_FD_187437 | JGI IMG/M metagenome (GOLD analysis project Ga0209402, IMG submission 187437) | Marine microbial communities from western Arctic Ocean - ArcticOcean_MG_CB8_126 (SPAdes) (version 2) | ecosystem: Environmental > Aquatic > Marine > Oceanic | place: Arctic Ocean... | reverse complement strand
GGTGAGTTGAGTAGCACAGCCACGAATCGAAATCGTCATAGAGAGCGTCGAATTGAACGATGCCGAGACACCGGAGGGCATCGAAGGCGGCTCTTTTCTGCGCGTCATAGTCTCCGACAATGGCCCCGGGATGGACGAAGCCGTGCGACAACGAATCTTTGATCCCTTCGTCACAACCAAGGCCGTGGATCGGGGTACTGGCCTGGGATTGTCGACGATGAAGAGATGGTCATCGCTCAGCTGCGCTCTGATCCATCACCAGTTCGTATCGTGATCATTACCGGAATTCCCACTGGCTTCGATGATTTCGAGGGAGCAGACGAATTGATGGAGAAACCATTCTCTCTGCAGACCCTCGTTGGGCGTGTCCGGGAGATGCTCGACCGCGTATGAGCGACACCGATTATAGACCACGAGATCCTCTGCAGAGATCGCTTCTCATCACCTTTGACTATCCACCGATCGTTGGGGGCATCGCGCTCGTACTCGGTCGTTTCTGGCGATTCGCTGGACACGAGCGATGTGCAATCCTCGCCCCCGCCACGAAGGGTGATCAAGAATTCGACGCACAGCACCCTGTTGAGACCCACCGTTTCCTTGCACCCAAGGGTGGCATCCTGGCGAAACTGATCGCCTTTATCGCCGCCGCCTGGCACACGTGCTCGTGGGTCGTGCGCCATCGTCCGGATTGCCTCATTGCCGGGCAGCTGGTGCGCGCTGGGTTGATCTGTTACCTCTGGCATCGACTCACGGGACGTCCCTTTGATCTGTGGGTGTATGGCGGAGAAACGGATCCTCACTTCACCAGCAGTCGCTGGATGACCCGACGACTTCAGCACATCCTGCGTAGCGCGCGACATGTGTATTCCATCAGTCCCTTTACAACGCAGGAGATGTTCGACTTCGGGCTGTCGGCGCCGATGGTGGTGGAGGTCCCCATGGCCGTAGACCATGACACCTTTTACCCACAACCGACTTCCCCCGACGTGATCCAGCGTTATGATCTCGAGGGTCAGCTCGTGCTATTGACTGTGGGGCGATTGGTGGAACGCAAGGGCGTCGACGCTGCACTGCGGACCCTTGCGGCGCTGGGCGATCGGCTCGGATCATGGCGCTATCTCATTGTCAGCGATGGCCCTTTTCGCGCGCAGCTTGAGGAACTGACCGACGAACTTGGTCTTGCAGATCGCGTCGTGTTCACCGGCTACGTCGACGAGGCGGAACTTCCCCTCCTGTACAATGCATCCGATATCTTCCTCATGCCGAATCGTCAGCTTCCGGAAGCGGACGGCGGGTCGCTGTCAGTGGAAGGCTTCGGAATTGTCTTCCTTGAGGCCGCTGCCTGTGGCAAACCGGTGATCGCCGGGCGATCGGGGGGGGGACAGTCCATGCCGTGGAAGATGGGATCAATGGCCTTTTGGTCGACGCCGACTCCGACGAACTGAGCGATGCCTTGCTCAATCTCGCGGATGCCGATCAACGTCAGAGAATGGGTGATGCAGGGATCGCCTTTGCCGCACGTTTCCATTGGGATCGCTCGACGCAGGTACTGCGACAGTATCTATAATCTTGAGGTCGATCTGACACCGCGTCAGAAAGGCTTCGGGCCCTTAGGAGACCGATTTCCTGGGAATTGTGCGGACGACACTGCGACAGAAACTCCGCCCATTCGGCCTGGACTCGACTACCTAATCGCGCGGCTGCTTCCCCACCGCGCGACGCACAAAGGCCTCGGCCCACTGTGGTCGCAGCGCCTTGACGCCAAGCAGGGCCTTCAACTTCCAGGGCAGCACAATCTCGCGCTCGCGCCGCCCCATGGCAGCCAGGATCTGCACACAGGCTTCGTCGAGGCCGATCGACTCAGAACTGTGCTGCCGACGCGACATGCCCATCGCCTCACCATCCGCGCCGAAGGCGTGTTCGCGCAGCTCGGTCCCCCGTAGCCAGTGCAGCAGCACGGACAGGACGGCGACTCCATCGTCGGCGACCTCCATCCGCAGCGCGTCACACAGACCTTGGAGTGCATGCTTTGATGCAACATATCCCGTGTGATATGGTACACCGATCCGCCCTTGGAGAGAGGAGATGGCGACGAACATACCGCCACTCTTCTTCAGGTGCGGCATCGCTGGATGCAGGCAGTGCACGGCCCCCAGGTAGTTGACGTCCATCAACCGCCGAAAGACCGATACATCCTCTACCTCATCGAAACGTGCCCACATGCTCAAACCCGCATTGGCGATGAGGCCGTCGACGGCGCCATAGGCTTCGACGGCTGCTTGTGTCAGCCGCACGCCATCTTCGGGTTGGGTCACGTCTCCTTCGACTGCCTGTGCCTTTCCCCCCGCTGCTTGACAAGCCGCCACAACCTCTTGCAATCGATCGGCTCGTCGAGCCATCAACGTCAATCGGGCACCGTGGGCTGCAAGGGCCTGGGCCAGCGCAGCGCCGAGTCCGGCGGAAGCGCCGGTGATGAGGATGGAACGATCAGCGAACATAGTTATAGGGCTCAGGCGTCGATGGCGCCGTTGCGGATCGCGAAGACATTCTTGGGATCGAGGGCCCGCTTGGTTTCACGCAGCAAATGCAGACTCGCGTCGGTCTGAATCCTGGGCAGAAACGCCTTGCGGATCTTACCGATCCCGTGATGATGCGACAGGGATCCACCATTCTCAAGAATCGCCTCACGCAGACTCGCCTCTACCTGGTGGTAGATTTCATCTGGTTGATCCAGGCTCTTGCCTGAGAAGCCCATGGTGAAGTAGATGCAGACGCCTGTGTGATAGGTCTGCGTCACTCGATAGGCCAGATACGGTTTGCTCGGCAGGCTGTGAACTTGTGCTTGCTTTGCTAGTTCGATCTCGACAGCGCCGATGACATGGTGGATTCTCGACCACGGGACCGATGTCTCGAAGGTTTCACCCATGATATGAAATTGATTGAAGAAGTCGCGGATATAGGCGATCCCAAAGGTGAGTGTGTAGCCACGGCGACCATTGGCGGCGCCACCACTCATACCACCAAACTCACTCGCGAGAGCAAAAATCGTTTCTCGCTGCGAGGCGACTTCTCGCGGTGTTCCTTCCATAACGATCGTACAGGCTGCCAGTTTCAGCGGGTCGAAACGCTTGACCTTGAACAGGAAGAGCTTCTTCACACGATCGATGAGGCCGTGTAGAAAGGAAGGTGCCGGCTTCAGCGCTTGGCCAAATCGAAACTCAGTGTTGTTGACGAGACGAATGCTTGCCGGCACGGCGCCCTCGTGACGCAATTGCTTAAGAAATCGCACGCCATCCTCGAGTGTCTTGAAGAGGAGGGATCCATATTCTCTCACTTCTGGCAGTGGATGAACCTTCAGCACGGCTTTGGTGATGATGCCGAAATTTCCCTCGTTGCCGAAGAGCCAAACCCGGGGCGCAACACCCGTCGAATTGCGGGGCGTCGCGTGACGCGTCGCCACATCTCCGATCCCCGTTACCAGCGTCGCTTCGAGGACGATATCCTCGATGTTGCCATAGCGATTTTTCTTCATGCCACTAGCGTTGGTCGCAATCCAGCCACCCAGTGTCGACAGCTCAACGCTGTCGGGGTCGTGCCCCGTCGTATAACCGCGCGCTTCGAGCTCTCGCTCGAGTTGCTTGCCATTGATCCCGGCTTCGATCGTCGCTTGCAAATTCTCTTCATCGACCTCGAGAATGCGATGCATACGACGCATGTCGACGGAGACGATGGGGCGTTCTTCATCGACGGGACAAGCCAGAGCACCGGAGACGTTGGTCCCTCCCCCATAAGGCACCAGACAGATGTCGAACTCATTCGCCAGTCGTACGAGATGGCGAACATCATCCTCGCTCTGCGGGTAGACGACCAGATCAACAACGCGAGCAAGACTTCCCAGATATAGCAGTCGATAGATCTCGTCGACACTCAACTGACCATGACTATGCACCAGGCGTTCATCGTCACTGCTGGCAATCTGCTCAGCAGTCAACGCTTCACCCAACCCCTTTTCGAATCCTTCATTCTGGCGTCGTGGCGGCAGTTCGCCACGCTCGACCTCGGGCATGATGCCTTCCGGTGTGAGCGGAATCCCGAGGACCTCTTCAGCAAAGGGAACGAAGTAGGGCATGCTGTAGCCCGCCAACGGATAGCGCGATCCCGTCACACGAACACTGCGTGGGCCGTCGAATTCGAAGCGCGTGTCCTTGTATCCCCATTTGTGCGGCTGGCGTTCGCCATCGGAGGGATCATAGAACACATCCTCATCACCTCCCGAGCCCTTGCGACCCCAAAACAGAATCACGAGCACGACGATGACGGCAAGTCCAATGATGACAGGCGCTTCGAGCATTAGGAACTCCGGGGCATCGGAAAGCTGTAGGAGACAAAATGTCTGCAGGGTGTCTGACAACAACGCGGAGACCTAAGTTAGGCAGCCTGAGCCATTCGCTCCACGACCATTTGAGAGATATTGAGGAGACCTCATGTCAGAAGACACTCATACACCGGACATTATTCGCCCACCACAGGCAATCGTCGACGGCTTGCGTGAGGTGGGCGCCGCGACCTGCGGTGGCGAATTGAAGAAGCTGGGAATCGTCGACCCCACCATCCTGGGCCCCACCGCTTTCACACCGGGAAAGGTGGTTGCGGGGCCCGCTCTTACACTGCAGTTCCTGCCCATTCGCGAAGACGTCTACAACCAGGACGAGTATTCAGGACCAGAGCGACAGTTACATCGTCATGCCCTGTATCACACGCAACCTGGTGATGTAATCTGCGTCGATGCTCGTGGTAACATGAAGAGTGGTGTCTTCGGCAATATGATGCTCACCTTCTTCCAGGGTCGCGGCGGTCAGGGGGTCGTCATCGATGGCTGTATCCGTGACTTCCCCATTGTGAAGCGCGATCTCGATCTGGGCCTGTGGCTGCGAGGTGTGACGCCCAACTTTCATACACAGACCGCTATCTATCCGTATGCGGTCAATGTGCCTATCGGCATGAACGACACACTCGTGATGCCTGGTGACATCATCGTTGCAGATGATGATGGCGTCGTCGCCGTACCTGCCAAACTGGGTGCTGAACTTCTCGATCTCTCTTCAGAACATGCGGAGTGGGAGGAATTCAGTCGCCAGAGATTGCTGGCGGGTGGTCATCTGAAGCGTTACTACCCACTCTCAGATGAAGCGCGCCCAGAATACGAGGAATGGAAGAAGACGCAACAATAGGCACGACGTAAGCTCGTCCAGGCGCCGCTTATTGGTTGCACGGTTGCGTTAACGAGTCTCAAATAAATGCAAAGAGGCGGTTTCTCCCATGAGAGATCGCCTTTTTCATTTGCAGGACCGGCTACCGGGTACGGTTGCAGCAGACTTTCGTATCACACGCGACAACGATGTGTAGCTCGCTTGACGAACTGACCGGTCCGTCTAGTTTAGCCCGCGCCTATGTCGCTGAATCCTTTCGCTCCTTTTTCTGCTTATCTGCACCCATACCGGCTGCGAATTGCCCTCGGTCTCGGTCTGCTATTGATCGCGCAAGTGATCACGACCGTGCTCCCCCTTCTGCTGAAGGAGGCGATCGACACGGCCGAGCTGACCCTATCGGAGCCCACCGGTGGGGCGATGGTCGATGCCATCACTGAGTCGACGACGCTCTCACATATTGCCACCATTGCCCTCATCATCGGTGGCCTGTCGCTGCTTCAGTATTTTCTGAACTTCGCTATGCGCTGGTCTTTTACGAGCCTCTCCAGGTTCGTGGAGCGTGACCTGCGGATGAGCTTCATCCACCAGCTGCTGCTGTTACCCCTGTCTTTTTTCAGCCGGCAACGCGTAGGCGACCTGATGACGCGAGCCACCAGCGATGTCGAGATGGTGCAGAGATTTCTTCACCATGGCTTCCGGATGACCCTGTTCGGCATCCTAACCTTCTTCTTGTCTCTCGTTGTGATGTGTGCCCTGGACTGGCGCCTCGCCATGATCTCTCTGGCCCCCATGCCGTTGCTGATCATAACGACCAATCGGGTACACGGACGCTTCCATGCCGGCTATCGTGCGATTCAGGAGCAATTCGCGACACTCAGTGCCCGCATCCAGGAGAATCTGGCGGGCGTGCGCGTGGTAAAAGCCTTTGCTCGTGAACAACGAGAGATCGCTGAGTTCTCCAAGGAGAATGATGAATACGTTGAGCGCAACCAGGCAATGGTGGTCGTGCGATCTCTCTTCTACCCCTTCACCGGCATCCTCAATGGCGTCTCTCTCGCCGTAGTACTATGGCTGGGTGGGCTGCGGGTGATCGACGGTTCGCTGAGTCTTGGTGCCTTCGTTGCCTTCAATGCGTATCTGATCCGCATGAGTCGCCCCATGTATATGCTGGGTCGCATGGTAGACGAGTTTCAGCGCGCCGGCGCTTCCATGGCCCGCATCGAGCGCATTCTGCAGGAACAACCAGAAAGACGCGACCGCGATGGACGCGACATAAGCGGCGAAATCGAGTTCCGTGATGTCGTGCTCAAATACGGCGAGTCAGTGGCGTTAGATGGAGTCTGCTTCCGTGTTGAGGCAGGCAAGACGCTTGCCGTCGTCGGCCGCGTCGGTTCCGGTAAGAGCACTGTGGCGAAACTGATCCCGCGCCTGCTAACCCCCTCAGAGGGCACGATCCTGATCGACGGTGTCCCCCTGGAGAAGATTCCTCTCGCCAGCCTGCGCGATGCGATTGGTTTCGTACCACAGGACGGTTTCCTGTTTTCTGAGACGCTGAGGTCCAACATCAACCTGGGAGCGCCACGGTCAGTCAACGGGCGCGGTTCGGCGACCTCGCCTGACGCGGGCACAGAAGATGACGCGGAGATAGATGGCGCAGATCTCGCAAATTGGGCGGCGACGATTTCGCAATTGAGTGCCGATCTGCCGGATCTGCCCGAGGGACTGGAAACGGTTGTTGGTGAGCGTGGTGTGACGCTGTCAGGCGGCCAACGGCAGCGCACGGCTCTCGCCCGCGCCGTCGTAAGGGAACCGAGCATTCTCATCCTCGATGACGCATTGGCAAGTGTCGATACGCACACGGAGGACGCGATTCTCCAGGGTCTGAGGAAGGTGATGGAAACACGCACAACCATCATCATCGCGCATCGCCTGTCTTGTGTGCGAGATGCCGACCATATCCTCGTCCTCGACGAAGGAAGAATTGCCGAAGAGGGTACCCATCAACAGTTGCTTGATGCGGGCGGGATCTATGCTGACATGCATCGTCGTCAGAGTATGGCACAAGAGTTGACGCAGCTCTGATGGCGACACCTCCACCCACCAACGAATCGACCGTCACAGGACGCCTGGATCTGCGCCTGCTGGGACGACTGCTCTCCTATCTGAAACCCTACGGTAGGTGGGTCGGTTTGACACTCGTGCTGATCCTGTTCAGCTCCGTGGCTCGGCAAGCGGGTCCCTACCTAACCAAGATCGCCGTCGACGAACACATGGTTCCTGGCAGGGCGGAAGGCCTGGGATGGATCCTCGTCGGCTTCATCAGCCTCCTGGTTGCACAGTTCGTTCTCGGCTACGTGCAAAGCTGGACGACGAACATGATCGGCCAGTGGACGATGCGAGATGTCCGTCTACAGATTTTTCGTCATCTGCAGCGCCTACCCCTGAAATACTTTGATCGCACGCCCGTGGGGCAACTGATGGCCCGCAACACGAGTGATGTGGACGCCCTCAACGAATTGTATACCGATGGTGTCGTATCGATGATCTCGGAATCTGTCACGGTCCTGTCGATCCTCGGATTCATTTTCTATATGGACGTGCAGCTCGGCTGGCTCACGTGTATCTGCCTGCCCATCTCCTTCATCGCAACTTCCTGGTTACAGCGTCGCACGTATCAGGCCTACCGCGAAGCACGAACCCTCTTCGCACGATTTGCCGCCTCTTTGCAGGAATCGATTTCTGGGATCGAGGTAGTGCAGCTCTTCGGTTGCGAAACCCAGCGGGCGGCGGCGATGGATGATGCAAACGATCGCTATCTCGAGGCACGGTTGACCAGTTCCATCTATCACTGCGCCTATTTCCCCATGATGGAGCTCAGTGGTGGCATCATGTTGGCGTTGGTGTTGTGGATTGGCATAGGTCAGGTGCTCGAACAAGAGATGGCCTGGGGCATCCTGGTCGCGATGATGCAATACGTGCCACGATTCTTCATGCCTTTGCGAGATATTGCCGAACGCTTCAATACACTGCAGATCGCCATGGCGTCATCCGAACGGATCTTTGAGATCCTCGACCACGAACCAGAGCCGTCCGGAAGCCAGCCACCGCCGCCTGAGCAGCTACAGGGAATCATCGAGTTCCGCAATGTCTGGTTTGCCTATCACGAGCAGGACTGGGTCCTGCGCGATGTCTCCTTTCTCGTGGCGCCCGGCTCAAGTCTGGCCCTCGTCGGGGCCACAGGAGCCGGCAAGAGCACGGTCATCGGTCTGCTTTGCAGGTTCTACGATGTGCAGCGTGGTGTGGTCCTGGTTGACGGCGTCGACGTGCGACTGTGGGACGTCCAGGATTTGCGACGTCGGATCGGCCTCGTACAGCAGGATGTATTTCTCTTTGCCGGGACCATCGGCAGCAATATCGAGCTGGGCTTGCCAGACGACGGCGACGGTGACGGTGAGCCAAATGACACCTTGATCAAACAGGCAGCTCAGCATGCCAATGCCGACCGATTCATCGACCGACTACCGCACCGCTATGATGAGCCCGTCGGCGAGCGCGGTGCCAGCCTGTCTACGGGAGAGCGCCAACTGCTCTGCTTCGCACGCGTCCTGGCTGCCGAACCCGAGATTCTCATTCTCGACGAAGCGACGGCCAGCGTCGACACGGAGACAGAGGCCTGGATTCAGGATGCTGTGGCGCGCCTGATGGCGCAGCGCACATCCGTCGTCATCGCCCACAGATTGTCTACGATCCGCTCGGCGGACAAGATTCTCGTCCTTCATCGTGGCCAGGTCCGCGAACAAGGCAAGCACGACGATTTGCTCGCACAGCGCGGTATCTACGCACGTCTGCACGGACTGCAATATGCCGACGACGGAGAGACCACGTGAAAAGCTCGTAGCGTCGCGCGCATATTCTGGCCGTCGCAGCTCGGCTCTTCGAGCTGCGACGGTTTGATGAGGTCTTGATGGAGGATATCGCCAAGGCGGCGGGGGGCGCCAAAGGCACCCTTTGCCGTCACTTCTCGGACAAAGAGGACCTCTACTTCGGTGTGGTCTTCGGCGCGATCTGTCAATTGAATGCGCAGCTCGTGCAGGAGGCTGCCAATGCGACGGATCCTGCCGATCAGCTGCGCGGCATGGTTCGCTCCGTCCTGATGTCACCTGCTGAGGATCTTGGCGTGGACGAGCGTGTCGACATGATCCTGAAGAGTTTCCTCGAAGGCGTCCACAAACATTCCACGTGACCATAGGAACCTGCCTGAATGCGTATTGCCATTGATCGAATCCTGCTGCCAGTCGCCGCGACACTCCTGGTCCTTCTGGTGCCTGCCGGGGCATATGATGTAGCCGTCGTACCATCCGATGCCATACAACTGGGGCAGCAGGTCGGCCGCAGCGAGCCTCTCAAGACTGACCAGATCACCGCCATGACACGTCGTGCAGTGGACTTGATCGGCGGCATGTCCACCTTCGTCGAGTCTGATGCCAAACTCGTTGCGATCAAGACCAATATCTCCATCATAGAACCCTCGGGGTCTGGTATCGTGACCGATGCTAGGGTCGTGAGAGCCGTTGCTCTTCTCGTACACGAGGTGGCGCCGCAGGCGAAAATCCTGATCGTGGAAGGCGCCGGTGGCTGGGTGTCACCCGCTTTCCGCGACTGCACAGATGCTCGCAGGGGAAATTGGACCCAGGACGGTTTCGCCGTCGCCGGTCATCGCGACACCGAAGCTGAGCTGCAGTCCATGGGGATAGACATCGAGTGTTTCGATCTCAACTTTGATCGAGCCTACGAACTACAACCCGAGGGCGGTGGTTTGGCACACCACCAATACAGTATCGCCGCAACCATCATCGACGCAGATGCTTGGATCAACGTGCCTGTCGCCAAAACCCATGGTGCAAAGATCACCTGCAGTCTGAAGAATCACTTCGGTATCCTGCCCGGCACGATCTATGGTTGGAGCAAATCAAATGGCACCGCACACCA
>Ga0209402_10006487_pt1 | contig 10200 bp, 9 predicted proteins | sample ArcticOcean_MG_C_3_FD_187437 | JGI IMG/M metagenome (GOLD analysis project Ga0209402, IMG submission 187437) | Marine microbial communities from western Arctic Ocean - ArcticOcean_MG_CB8_126 (SPAdes) (version 2) | ecosystem: Environmental > Aquatic > Marine > Oceanic | place: Arctic Ocean... | reverse complement strand
TGAGCGGTGACTTCGTCAACCCCACGTCTCAAGAGTGCTAAATAAGTGTCCTTCTTTGCCATACGGCACCATCCCCCGTTGACACCGGAGCCGGGGGTCCGCTTTGAACCCCCCGTTATAACAAGGGAAATACGATACTACTCATTCGGTGAATTGTTGGTTAAAGTACTCTAATCTTTGAGCCAGTAAAAGCCACTCTTCAACTTCCAATTCCTCTGGTCTAAAATCTTGCCAACCCTCCTCTAATACAGTATTTTCTTCATCAGAAAGGAGAAGATTGACTGCCTCAACCCATCTCTCGCGATTCCAATTTGGCACCCTCTCAATTTTTCTTGGAACACCTTTCAAACGATTACGCATTTTTTTACGTCGGTGCGCAAAAGCGTGGGAAACCATTCTCTTCACAAGCCGGGATTCAACATCAATTCCTAATTGAGAACCTAAATCATGGGGCACCATCAATACTAATCTGCTTTGAACATCCGGATGTGGTGTAAAACAATGTGCAGGCACTTTAACATCCAAGGTAACTAACCAATTCAGGGCTGTATTAATTCCAAGCGGTCCACGCGATGCTAACCCAAATTCCATTGCTAAACGACTAGCAAATTCTTCTTGCAACAGCAGAACAACTGATTTCAGTTTCTCTGTACCTTTCCGGCTTGCATTCTCTTGCCAATTATCTATTTTAGCAATTAATGGACTTGAAATCTGGTAAGGAGGATTACAAACAACATTGGTCAAATCATTAGGCCATTGAACTTTCAATGCATCTCCTTCAATCAAATTTAATTGGCCACTTTCAATTGCTTCTTCATGTACCCGATGCAAATGTTCAACCGCTATACGGTCAATTTCAATCGCCGTCACACGCGCCCCAGTCAATAGAAGAAAATGGGTAAGTGTTCCCGGTCCTGGCCCAACCTCCAAAACATGAGAGTTTGAATCAACTTGTGATAATTGAATTGGCACTTGGAGGACCTTTTCATCAACTAAGAAATGCTGTCCTAATTCTTTGTCTGCCCATTGACGGTCAAGTAACAAGTCCACTAACTCACGAACTACCCCGTCGCTTGGCTGAACTGATGACATTGTCCCACTATTCCGCTACACGCACAACATTTTGGAGCAGGCTGGGCACCATCTTTGGGTCTTGTAATTCCTCAACCAATCTCTCAACAATGAGTTGAAGTGAATCAATTGTACAGGCTTCATCAACCTCTTCAAATGTCATCCATCCAGCACTAACTCGGCTTTTTACCATCTGGGTTGCTTTCCTTGGACCAACCCCTGGTAGTAATTGGAAAGCATGGTACTTGAGTGATACCGGCCCTGCACGATTGTAGAATTCCAAACAAGTTTTTGGATTTTCTGAAAGAATCTCCTTCATCACATCAACAATCGCTGCTTGGGCTTGATTTGGTAATTCACGATACCTGCCCTTACCTAAAACAAGGGCGATTTTTTCACTTGCCTCCTCAGTTGGAAGTTCTAACTTTTGACCCGGAGTGAGAACACCACAACCGGGGCTTGCTCGGGCTTTGATAAGAAGTAAATGCTGTTCAGTAATACAGTGGATGATTCCACCACCCGCACCGCTGCCTTCTTGCGAAAGAACGCGGCAAAGCGTCTCATGTGCCCACGACGGTTCATCACCACCGCGATTATCTCGGGAACCTCCACCGTGCATTACACTCAACCCCGCGAAGCAGGTTCTGTCTCTTAAGGGACCGCTTTTAGCGACCTTCAGCCCTCATATCCAACATGCTGGCGAACAAGAGTCACAATATGCTCAACTTCACTATCGTCCATTACCACGCGCTTTGAAGCAAGAATTGCCTTGACGTCATCCGGATTGACTGGAATAATTTCAGCAATCTTAGCAGCAATATCAGGGGCTGCAGCCAATTTATCAAGTTCAAGAAGTTCGTTTAGCATATCATTGAAAACTTTAGTCTCGGTGATGATTCCATTTCGTGCGTCACCAGCAGCCCAAATAGCATGGTTTAGGGCCATGTTCTGTTCGTAGGATAACTCGCCTCGGCGCTCTTGCGCATTCTCAAGTGCATCCCTAACTGTTGCATAATCGATGTATGTCTTCTCACCCATGTTATTCACCTCACTCCAAAGGACGCAAGTGTTCAGGCAGAGTTACAATGGTTTTTGCCATGTTTCCGTCCTTAATTGCCAAGACGTAAGCACGTCCCTGCTTCCCTGTAATTGTTCCTGTTTGACCTTGAAATCTGCGATGTGGCATTCCTTTTTGACTGCCACCATCAATGACGATTGCGACTTTGTCGCCTTCTTCGTATGGATGCATAACTCGCCTGATGAACAAACGACCTTGATCCATCTTACTTCGGCTAGCAATCGTACGAGTTCCTTGTCGGCTACCATGTGTTCTGCGCATTGTAGTGCCTCCTTTTCCCCCTATGGGGGACTCGCCGACTTGCCGCCCCTAATTAAGCGCGTCGGATTTAACCGACTACCAATATCAACTAATTCAATTATAATTCTTCAATTCTACCCAAAAAAACAACTAATCTGTGAAATGATAATGATGAGATTAGCAAAATCCCACCTATTTTCATGCAAATCACTGATAATTGATTGAACTCTCTAACGAATTAATTGAATACCAAAAGGCCCCGCCAAGTGATTAGTTGGGATACATGCGGGACTTCTCAAAAATCGCAGAAATTCTAGTTCCTAAACGAAAATGGTTCCATGTTTCAATTTTCGTAATTTCACTTTTCATGCTGCCTGGGATGATGTGGGCACTTACTCCAATTGATGTAGAGGCATACAATCTTGATTCACCCGAACTTGACGCTCGGGATGTCATTACAAAAGAATACCCCGGCAATGAATTAGTTGCAGGATATGCAATAATCATTCGAGACCAAACACTTGTCGGTGAAACACCTTCGACTAAATACGCCGATGAAATTTCTAAATATTCAGGAGATGGAATGGGTGTTTCACAGCCGAAAGGTGGAATTCTAAACCTCACAGTACTAAGGGAAATTGATGCAAAAGCACAGGTCGCTCGGTTGGACCCAATATCTGAATTCTATCGCCCGATTATCTCGGATGTCACCCTTACACAGTTCCACGGGGTGCTAACTTTAACCGACCAATTCCGGACTTTTATGGCGGGAGAATCCCTACTTACACAACCTTCAATGAGCCCTTACGGTGAATTACTACCACCTCGAACAAATTGGACCGATTGCGGTGTTATAGAATGCCTCACTTTTGATGATGTGGAGATTACCCAAGCCCACATTGATTTAGCGGCTCAAAGGTTGGTGACTGGAAGTGGTGGAATATTCCTACGCTGGCTTTCACTTGACAGAGGATTTCATGCTGCCGAAGATGGAACTTTAGGGCCTGTCGGTGGTACATTGGCAGCCAATGGGATTTGGAAAAATGCTTCTTGGGAAAATGGACGCTGGTCTGCTAGTTCAACTTGGTTGCTCATACAGTTTGACCGTCGCGCTGCTGAGGATGCGGGATGGACATTTGAATGGGCTGAAGCACGCGCTGAGAGCGGATATGAATGGGATGGCTTACGATTGCTAACCACACCACCAAAACGAGATAAGGAATTCTGCCTTGCTTCGATTGAATCTGGTGAAGGCCCATGCGCGTGGGAGTGGGCAATTATTTCACTTGAGGCATCAATGCGCGAGACGGATGATTTATCTCTAACGATTGCAGTTGCTGAAGGTATCAATATTGAAGTAAACAAGGAGTTGAAAGAAAGCATAACACTCATCGCCGCCATGGGATTAATTGTCTTAATATTGCTTTGGGGAAGCCTACGCCGATGGTCTGATGTTGGCATTGTTTCTGCTGGACTAACTCTTAGTCTCGTGTGGATGTTTGGATTAATCGGCTGGGTAGGTGAAGCGTCACAAGCCGTCGGGTATCCATTGATTGAAAGAAGCCAATTCTCAAACCTACTACCAATTTTGATTCTTGCCCTTGGAATTGATGACAGTTTACACGTTCTGCATAGGTACAAAGAGGAAAGGAAGAATGGTTTTGATTCACTTGATTCAGCCACAACCTCACTCACAAGAGTTGGAAGGGCAATTCTACTGACGTCGGTAACAACCATTGCCGCGTTCTCTGCAAATGTTATTTCCGATATTCCTGCTCTACGTTCATTTGGTCTTGAGGCTGCTCTAGGGGTTGGTTCAGCATTCGTTCTTACAGGATTATGGGCACCTTTAGTTCGGCTTGACATTGACCTTTGGTTAGAGAGAAAAGGAAAATTACCTGATGAAGATAAAGACAAGATTCATCTTATTCCCAGCCATTGGTTAGCAGGTGTTGCAAAAACTTCTGCTATTTTTGGGCCAATAGTAATTCTCGCAGCATTGCTACTATCAGCCTATTCAACACCATTGATGTTAGGGCTTGAAGGCGATTTCAAAGTTGAAGATTTCTTAGACGAAGAATCCGATTTTGCCTCTGGAGTGTATTTTATCAATGAACGATTCTATTCAGAGGGAGAACCTGCTGAAATTTTAATTGAAGGAGATGTGATAGACCCAAGAGTTTACGCGGCCATCGCTGAAACGAGGGCTAACATGAATATTCATAGTGAGGGCGACCCTGACAGATTTACGATATCTGCTGACGGAAATGTCGACATGAGCGCATATGACCGTTTTGTCACTCTTGCTATCCTTTCAATGGCAAATAACGCCACCCCTTTCATCAATGCTGGATGGGACCCTAATGACTCAGAAGGAGGAGTTGGGTGTAACCGTTCAAACTTTGGTTTACCTTTGACTGATGATGAAGAATGCCTTAGGTTCCTCGTTGGTTTCATCTCAGTTTATGGAATCCCTGAGACTAATTCAACACCAGCTATTCCACCATCATTATTGGCTCTCTATATCATCCCCGACAGACCACTTGACCCAGCGAATCCTATGCTAGCCCTTGATGGAAGCACACCTCGTTACGAGCGTATGCTAATGCGATTCGGCCTACGCCAGCCAGAACAATTTCCAATCGTAGAAAAAGCATTAGACGAACTATACCGCGACATGTCAGCCTTTGAAAACCTCTCATCAACAGCGCTGAAAGAAAAGTCAGATCTTGAATCTGCTTTCGCTAACGAAGAATATCCTGTTTCGTGGGTTATTGCTACCGGAGAACCTGTAGCCCGCTACGTTGCAGCATCATCACTACAAAACGAAATGCAATCAACTCTGACGCTCGGCGTATTCTTCTGTGTCGTCACTCTTTGGTGGGGATTCAGGCCGCCTAAAGAAGGAATCAAAGAGCGCCTTTCTCACAACTTTGAGGCGGGCTTTTTCTGGACCGCTCTTTCAGTTGTCTATGCGCCGGCGGCTATTGCTCTAACCGCTTGGGCAGTAACTGGACTAATCGCTTCACCAACCGTGTCGATAATTTTCGCAATTATCGCATTTTATGGAACACTAGTTTGGGGTGAGAAGCCACTTGGCCTTGCCCTCCTCACAACCGCCCCTATCCTTCTTGTCGTTATTTGGCTATACGGTTTGATTGCCACTCTTGGTTATGGCTTGAACATGGTAACTGTGGCTATTGCTACTCTTTCACTTGGTGTTGGGATTGACTATGTTATCCATGTAATTGAACGATTCCGAGAGGAACGTGAAAAGCGCAAAACCGTTCTTGTTTGCATTGGTGCTGTGGGCAGCGCGTCGGGAATCGCGCTAGTAGGCTCGGCTGCATCTGATATTCTTGGATTCCTAGTGATTTCATTCTCACCTATGGGATTCTTCTCCCTATTTGGGACATTTTCAGCAGCAATGATCTTCTTTTCACTAATAGCATCGCTGGTTATTGCCTGCGGAATGCTTGGCATCACCTCATATCGTAGTGTTATCAGCGAAGCACGCAAGAGCAGTGAATGAAATGACTGATATTCCTGACCTGACCGAATTAGAAAGGCGAGATGTTGATATGATTCTTAGATATGCAGATAGTACTGAACATATCATTGATTACATCACATTGAGATCGCGATGCCCTTGTGCAAACTGCGACCCGCGCCGAGAAACTGATGCGAGGCAGAAAGAATTTGAGGCTGAAGTTAGGCTTCAAAGAAACGAAAAACCAGATGTCGAAAAGGTTGGCCATTTTGGACTAAGATTCAAATTTGATGGCCGTGGATGTAACACTGGAATATATGGATTCGATTTATTGCATTCCATAGGCGAATCAACAAATTCTGATTGAATATCCCATAGCATGGATTCTTGAAGGGGTAGGCCGTCAGAGGTTTGCAATTGAACGGTACCCCCGTTTGGTAGCATGGGGAAAGTCTCGTGTCTGAAAGTAATGATGAGGAAGAAGATTGGAGCAATTTTGCTTCGGCTGGTTACAGTACCGCGTACGACCCGTGGGCCGATTTAGTACCTCCAGAAGAGGCAGAGGATTTTGATGAGGATTTTGAGATAGATGAGTTTAGCCCTGTTCGCCCGCCACCCTCTGATGAAGGCTTAGACCATTTGGTTAGTATTGGGGCTTGTGACTACTGCATAATTCGTTTAGCAGGTCAACCTTTCTCGTGGGATATTGCTCAAAACTTAGGTTCTACAATACGCAAATCTTGTGAAGATAGAGGTGCAACTAAGAATACTGATGTACAATACTGTCCGTTCTGTGAAGACCTATTTGTTGACATGGATGTCATAGTTGAGGAAATAAAATCCGGCTTGAATGGAATCGAATTTAAGAAATTGCAAATTGGTGCTCATTTTGCTAAAAGCCATGTTGCAGAGGAAGACGATTTGCGTACGCGCCATGGAGCGAATGGGAGTCAGGCGCTGAAATCCGCTTTCAACGACGCGCTTAGCCAAAAACTGGAACTGGAATTTGAAGATGCTGAGTTGGTGAAAGAACAACCTGAAATCATGGTGTTGATTGACACTCTCACTTTCAATATCAAATCAGAATTGCGCTCACTATATCTCTATGGCAGATATCGTAAACTTGAGCGGGGAATTCCTCAAACTCGCTGGCCTTGCCGGTCTTGTAAAGGAAGAGATGGTGGTTGTGAATCCTGCAATGAAACTGGATTACAATATCCAACAAGCGTTCAAGACCAAATTGGGGAGCCACTTCGTGTAGCATTCCAAGCAAAAAATACAGCATTCCATGGCATGGGCAGAGAAGATATTGACGTAAGGTGCCTCGGAAGAGGTCGTCCATTCGTAATTGAATTAAAATCTCCAATCCGTCGTTATGCAGACCTGAGTGAACTAACTGAGTTAGTTAATGCAACTTCTGCTGGCTCTGTTGAAATCAGTGAACTGCGAGCATCCCGTCGCTCAGAAGTTGCCAGAATCAAAGGAACTGCTGCTGAAAAGTCATACACTATCCGCTTCAAGTTTGGACCAGAAGCACACATTATTTTACCATCTAAAAATGATGATGAGAGTGAAAAAGATGAGCCATCAGAAGAGATTGAAGAACTGCCTGATGTAGTAGCACCTGTTGAGATTACACCTGAATTTGTGAAAGAAATGATTGTCTCACTTGGAGGAGTTACACTAGAACAGAGAACCCCCCAAAGAGTGTCCCACAGAAGAGCTGACAAAGTACGAAAGAGACAAGTTGTGAGTATTTCAGATATATCGGTTGAAGGTGATGAAGCAGAGATAACTGTCCGTTGCGAAAGTGGAACTTACGTCAAAGAATTGGTTCACAGTGATGAAGGCAGAACAGTACCGAGTATAGCAGAAAAACTAGGTCTCGTTTGTGAAGTTATTTGGCTTGATGTGAACGATGTCCATGCTGATTGATGGTAAAATCCACCCAAACTGCAAAAACCCATTTTACTGAAACTTGATAGAGATGGCCTTGATGGGTCGCGATATGCAAGAGAAATTAGAATTCAACCCGAGCTTTTCAATGCTGACTATCAGCCTTGAACCGGGTGAAGCAATCAAAGCAGAACCTGGAGCCATGGTAGCCCAATCAGGAGTACAGATGGTAACCGGAAGAAGTAGTGGCGGTGGCATCGGGGGTTTCCTCAAGAGTGTTGCAAAAGCAGCAGTCGGTGGAGAATCATTCTTCCTAAACACATTCACAGCAGACCCGAGTGGTGGTTGGGTTAGCCTTGCTCCTGGACTTCCCGGAGACATTGCGTGGTTCGATATACAACCAAATCAACCACTATTCATTCAAGGTGGTTCATTCCTTGCGTGCACAACAAATGTTGAAACGGACACAAAGTTCCAAGGGATGAAGGGACTTTTTAGTGGTGAAAGCATGTTCTTCATTCATGCTACAACTCAAGCAGGAGCGGGTCGTGTGTACTACAATTCGTATGGGGCTGTCAAAGCGATGGAAATTAAGCAAGGGCAACAGATCACTGTTGACACTGGCCACGTAGTTGCTTTCACTCAAGGTGTCCAATACAATGTTGGAAAGGTTGGTGGACTCAAGTCACTAGCCTTTGGAGGCGAAGGTTTAGTCATGCACTTTTCAGGCGAAGGTACTGTTTGGATTCAGACTCGAAATCTCGGAAGCCTCGCTTCTAATTTGATACCTTTCTGGCCTTCTTCTAACTGAATTACAACAGTTTGATGAAATCAAAGTCCGCTATCACGCAACGCATTGAGAGCGGCTTGTTGCTCTGATGTCAAATCACCTGATTCCTGCAATTCTAGTTCAACATCTAAAGGACCGCCATTGTAACCTTGGCCTCGTAGTCTGCGTCGGTCTCCTGTACGTGAATTTGGAGGTACATCAACTTCAACGATTTTTCCAGCTGGGGTATGAATTCTTACTTTACCACCAAGCATCATAGTGCTGTAAGAAATCTCAACAGTCTGAATCAGGCGGCCACCTTCCCAATGTCTACCTTCATCAGCATCAATTCTTACAGTCAATAACAAGTCTCCTGCCAAACCATTTGGCGCTTGATGACCCATTCCTTTGAGACGCATCACCGAAGCATGTTCGGCAGCGGCTGGAACTTTCACAGTGATTTGGCTTATCTTGCGAATTACACCTTGAGTTCCGCACTTACTACAACCCCCGCCTTTACAACTACCACATTGTTTTCGCCGACCAATGGTGAATGGTTTTTGGACACCACTTTGGGCTTCTTCAAGAGTCAAATCTAGGGGTGCTTCAATGTCAGACCCCTTTTGTGGTTGTTGTGGTCTTTGTTGGCCCCGACGTGGTTGACCTGCTTGGCCAAAGGTTGTGCCGCTACTACCTCCACTGAATGGGTTACCTCCTCGTCCACCCATGAATGATGCTAGAATGTCCTCAATTCCACCAGCACCGCCAACATTGAATTCGGCATTACCAAAATCACCACCACGCCCACCTCCAAACATACTTGCCATGCGCTTTTGCTCATCGAATTTTTTGCGCTTTTCCGGAGTTTCAACCTTGTCATAAGCACCTTGGATTTCTTTGAATCTACCTTCTGACGCTGCATCTCCTGGATTTCTATCAGGGTGATGTTGACGCGCTAACTTGCGATACACTCGCTTGATTTCTGCATCAGTCGCATCGGGCGAAACGCCCAAGGTTCTGTACGGGTCATCAGCCATGTCTGAATGGATGGAAAACGCCGGCTCACTTCAACCCCGCCATAACAACCATGATGCCAAATGACATCACGGCACATATTGGGTGGAGTCAATGAGTGATAGTTCAGGTGATGATTCAGCAAGCCTAACCCGATACACAGAAACTCACTTGATTGATGACGATTGCAATCTCCATTCTGGTGATGTCATACTCCATCCTAACGGCTCTTGGAGCCTATCTAAGGGTGATGAGGATGTGCAAACGACAATTGATGGATCCTCTAGAGTAATTACCCGCTCATTTCAGAATTGGCACACTCACCTACCTATGGTGCTCAATCGAGGAATGGGGGAAGGGCTCACTCTTGGAGACTGGCTTGAAAAGAACATTTTCCCAACCGAAACCCGAGTTACTCCTGAGTTTGTCAGAACTGGTACTCTAGCAGGAGTTGCCGAGTTGATTGCCTCGGGTACCACATTCGCTTGCGATATGTATCACTATCCTGCTTCAATTGCACCGGTGTTGGCTGAGGCTGGAATTCGCGGAATAATTTGTGGACCAACAACTGCTTGGCCGCCGCCTGAAAACGACGCTGAAACGGAAGATGTTCGGGTTCTCAATGAACTTGAGAATCTTATC
>Ga0209402_10006484_pt1 | contig 10203 bp, 11 predicted proteins | sample ArcticOcean_MG_C_3_FD_187437 | JGI IMG/M metagenome (GOLD analysis project Ga0209402, IMG submission 187437) | Marine microbial communities from western Arctic Ocean - ArcticOcean_MG_CB8_126 (SPAdes) (version 2) | ecosystem: Environmental > Aquatic > Marine > Oceanic | place: Arctic Ocean... | reverse complement strand
TTTTTTTAACCGCGGCAAGTTCCAGGTTCCAGGTTCCGGATCCTTGCTCCGCGGCTTGGCTCATCCTGATCGTTGGGTATCGCAACATTTCAGACCGCGCGGAGCGCCGAAACAATCTCTGTCCGTGCAGCAACATAGGCAGGCGCAAGGCCCGCAAGCAGTCCAGAGACCATCGCGATCAGCAGTCCCCAGAGCGCCAGACGCAGCGACGGCGTAAAGGCGATCGTAACCGCCTCGGCACCGACCGAGAGGCTGCTGAACTTGAGCATCGCCATCGCCAGTCCCACACCGAGTATCCCACCTGCGATGCCCAGCAGCACACTTTCAGTCACCACCAGACAAAATACACGTGGGCCAGAGAAGCCGATCGTCTGCAGCAGCGCATGTTCCCGAATCCGGTCTTGGACCGACATCACGGTGGTCGTGGCAACCAGTGCAAGGACAAGACCGACGCAGGCATAACTCAGGTAGTGGGCCATCGCAATCAATTCCGCCAGATCTCCGAGACTGCGGGCCTGGAACACGCCCTTGGGCCGCGTATCGGTCTCGACCGGTCCGCCTCGAAACATCTGGTCGATCTGATCCGATTTGGCAACCGGATCCACGCCCTCGGCGAGATGGATTTCGAGTTGGGTCACCGTGCCGACAAGATTCTTTCCTTTGCTCCGCTGCAAAAATTCAAGATGCGAATAAATATAATTTTCCTCCGCCGGATCGCTGCTCTCATAAATGCCCGCCACGTTCACGCTTAAGTCACCAATCGAAAACTTGCTGCCCACCTCAAGCTCGCGCCGCGCTGCGACCGCCCGGCCGATGACCGCCGCATCCTGGTGCTTTTCAAAATCGGTCCAACTGCCGCTTGTCAGCGTAAAGTCTCGCGCCGGGCGGAGTTTCTCCGGTGGCACACCGTAAAACACCACTACATCTAGGCTGGCCCGACAGTTGTTCGTGAAGACCTGAATCGGCACCACTTGCCGTACGCCGTCGAGCCGAGCAATTTTTTGCTCGTAGTCCTGCGGCAGATTACTCGTCGCTGGGCAGAACTTGTTGGCCTGGAACGCAATCAGCGCTCCCTTGGCACCCTGCTGGCGATGGATGGCGTTCATCCCCTCCTGCACCGAGCCGACAAAGCAGAAGACGAACAGCGCAACGGCCGAACCACTCACGGTGAGCAGTGTGCGGGAGCGATGACGCCAGAGCGTTTTGAGGATATAGGGTAGAAATTTGAACATTTTTTTCCGGCCTCTCTAACCTGCCGATTTTCCGGTTGTGGAAGGGACAAATGGTGGGGAGCCTGCACCTGCAGTCTGCACGAGCCGGCCATGGTCGAGATTAAATTGCTTGTCCGCCACCGCCGCTACCTCTGCATCGTGCGTGACCATCAACAGCGTCACCTGCAACTGCTCGTTCAAGCGTTTTAGAAGGTCAATGATCTGTGCAGATGTATCGGGATCGAGATCTCCGGTCGGTTCATCTGCCACCACGACTTTCGGATGCGCCACAATGGCGCGGGCAATCCCGACCCGCTGTTCCTGCCCGCCCGAAAGCTGACGAGGATAATGCGCAGCGCGGTCGAGCAGATAAACTGCTTCGAGGGCAATCTCTACCCGCCTGCGGCGTTCGCTCCGGGAGAACGGCAGCAGTAACAGCGGTAGCTCGATGTTTTCATAAGCGGTCAGAACGGGAATCAGATTATGCGTCTGGAAAATATATCCCATGTTCGCAGCCCGCCAGCTGGCCAATTGGGTCCGCGAGAGGCGGGTGATGTCGACTCCATCCACAACAATCGTGCCGCTGTCGGGCCGGTCGATACTGGCAATCAGATTCAGGAGCGTCGATTTCCCCGTACCACTGGCGCCCATCAACGCGAGAAACTCACCCGCTTCGATTTCAAGCGTGACTCCATCAAGAGGCGTGATGGTTTCGTCGCCTTTGTAATAGTGTTTGGTGACGTCATTGATTTCGATCAGAGACATTATTATTTGGCTCCTGTAGACGACTGCAGCACATTTCTCAGATCTTCATCGTCTGAAATACGACCCGACCCGACTGCACCTTCGCTGCTTATCTGAATGCGGTCGCCGCCGGTAAGCGACTGTGCTCCAGACACAATAATCCGGCTCGAACTATTGAGACCCGCTGTAATCGCAACCAAACCACCAGGTCCGGATGCGCCGGTTTGGACCCTTGCTTTCCGCGCACGCTGGTTCAACGGATCGGCCACCCACACATACGCGCCCTGGTCGTCTGTGTGAATCCAGCCCGACAAGACATAGAGTGTGACTTCCTCGGCCTGCGGTGCGCGATCGGAACTTTCACGTTGGGGGGCCAGGAACGTCACATCCACCAGCATCTCGGGCTTGAACACCGGTGGAGGATCGGTGATCGCCACCTTGACCTGCAGCGTATTTTTTTGAATATCGGCTTCGGAATTGATAAACAGGACCGTTCCGGCAAGCGAGGAGGCAAGCGCCGGGTTCTCGATCACCACCGGCTGATTGGGAAGCACTTTGGGTATATCTTCAAAACGGACATCGACGCGCACCTGCAACATCTCGGGACGATAGAGCGTGACCACGGTACGGCCATCGCGGCCTAGCATTTGGGTCATACTGTCACCCATCTGTGCACCGGGATGAGCGATCAGACGAAACACTCTGCCATCGATGGGCGAGCGTACGGTCATTCGATCCAGACGCAACTTGGCTTCCGCCACGGAAACGCGTGCCCGCTCGATGCGTGCGGCCGCCACTTTGACTTTGGAAGCGGCAACTTGCTTCTCCCGAATTTCATTGGTAAGTAACTTCCTTTGCGTACCCAGTGCATCGCGCCGCAGCAGAAGTGCTGCCCGCTCCCGTTCTAACGATACTTCCCGATCCCGTAATCCCTCAAGCAACGCCAGAGCAGAATCAAGTCTGCCCTGGGCGAGGTCGATTTCTACACTGGCAATGATCTCTTTGACCTCCAGCTTGCGACGATAATCTTTACGCGTCGCCTGATAGTCGGCCTCGGCGCGGCGAATCAAAAAAGGAAGATTCCTGACCTGCGTATCAATCCGAGCCAACGAAGCCTCCGCCTCACCGAGCGAAGCGTCGAGGTGAACCGGTTGCTGATGACGCACCTCGGCCGCCCGGAGTATGGCATTCGCCGCATCGTGGTCCGCTTCGCGGAGCGCAAGCTCCGATACTGAGCGGCGATGGGCCAACCGGGCATCCTCCTCCACCAGAAGAGCAATCGGCTCACCTGCCCGTACCACCTGATCCTCCACCACCAGCAGCTCTACGACCACACCCGGCGCCAACGCGGCAACACGCACGGGCGTGGGACGCGGCTCAATCCATCCGGCTGCCTGGAACAAGGGAGTTCCTGCTTGCCGTAGCTCCGCAGTGGTAGCGAAGACCGGCACCACCGACACCTTGTGCGGAGGAAAAACCAGATCCCAGGCAGCCCAAACGAGGAGGCCAAGGAAACCGGCCACCAAGACCCCGGGCACCACGTAGCGGGTCCACAGATGCCGCAGCGCGGCACGTGGTGCGACCGGTTCGCTTCGATCGATTGCCAGCTGGCGCAGATCTACCTGATTTTCCATCATTTCTGTCATTTCTTTTGGATAAACACACCGTTCGCCAGAATCGTAAGATTACCGCTCGTGTCGCGCTCGGCTTTGCCTTGGAGTACCACGGTCGAAAGTTCTTTGACGCCAAGCAACGCTCGGGCATCTTCCTCGACAAGCTTGCCCCGTTCGTCGACGACTTTCACCAGGGCGGTGGAGGCGGGCAACTTGTGCGTCTCACAACAGTAATCCCAGGGAATGGGACAGGAATCTCCAGGGATATCACTGCACGCTTTGAGCGAACGATCAACAATCTTAAAAGCCGCCCGCTTTTCAATCCAAGGATTGGCACTACCACCAATCCGACCCACAATCACCACGGCGTCTCCATTTTTTGCCGTCTTGCGCACACCGACGACATCTTTTGCCTCGAGCGGTTCCTGGTCCAAAAGATATTTCAAACCGTTGGCCGAGGGGCCCGGCGTGGCCGTTTCACCGCTTTGCTGCGAACAGCCGACAGCCAACGCCAATCCAAAAATCGCTAAACATATGATCGCGTTTCTCACTTTTAAGCTCCTGTATTAAATGGATCAAACCTGCGGCATCGTTCCGCTGGCAAAGTATCTATCAAACCGCTTTGAGCCCTTCTACAATAGGCATCCGCAAGGCCCGCACGGCCGGGTAGAGTGCGCCTAAAAACCCCAAAAGCAGACTCACACCACAACCGATCAGAATCGCCACGCTGTCGACGCGAAGAGCAAAGGCCCCCATCGTGAACCGCACGGCCATCCCGTTGATGAACACCAGCGCGAAAACCGCCGCAAGCAAACTGGCGGCGGCCGCAAGCAGCAGCCCCTCCTGGATCAAACTGACGGCGACCGCGCGGCGGACAAATCCGATGGTCTGCAGCGTAGCGAGTTCCGAGGTCCGCCCTACCACCGATCCGTACATCGTGTTCATACCCGCAAAAATGCCCGCACCCGCAAGCAGCACCACGACCAGCCATGCCAAACTGCGGACGGGACCATAATCTTTTTGCAAGGATGCGTAGTACGCCGTCTCCCGCATCGTTTGTAATTCCAGATCGAGTCTCTCTTTACAAAACAGATCGAGGTTCGCAAAGCCGCTCTCCCGAGCAAGCGTTACGGCAACCAGACTCAAATCCTGCCGCTTCATCGCCTGCTGCAGACCGTCGAGCCGACACCAGATCTCCGATTCAAAGGCGGAACCGCCGGCTGAAAAAATACCGCTAATCTGCCAGCTGCGGCCCTCCAGACGAATCGACTGCCCCACCGCCATCTCTGCGGTGGTCGCACCGAGTTTTGCCGCCGCCAACCGGCCTACTAGAACCTGGCCCGGACCGGGCCAGTCGCCTTCAAAGACATCGAGGTTTCGACGGACCAACACGGCAGAACGCGTTACCCCACGGACCAGTCCCATCGACGGCTCCTGCGAGCCGACACGCACCTCCGTGCCGAGATACAACTCAGGAGAGACATACTTCTGTCCGAACCGCTCTTCGATGCCAGCGACACTTGCCGGCACCAAGCCGCTGGTGCGCATCGGGATCGATGAATATTCGAGATTTCCACCCATTCCCAGTGAGAGAATCACCGCCGCCCGCGGATCGCCACTCACCGAGAGCGATCGCTCGAGCCCACGGATGAAACCGACGACGAGGAACACCAGCACAATCACTGTGGTGAGTCCTATGAACGTAAGCGCGGTTCTGAGGCGGCGCCGAAACAGGTTGCGAATGGCATACTCCCAAGGGAGCAGGTGGAAGAACATATTTTTTAATCCAGCCTAATTTTCCGGTCCAGAGGTAAACTTCTAGCGCATTTTTTCTACCCGCTAAAAACCAACAGGAGAGAGCAGACGCGTCGATTGCAAGGAGCCCTTCGATTTTGTCTACTCAGTGCGTCGACGCGCAGCGCAAGGGCGGCTTAGAGCAGCAGTGCCCGGTGCAGAATGCACAAACTTGGGCCCGATGCTACCCTAGCCCAATCGGGCGGATGGGTTGATAACTTTGCCGCCACGCCAAGCGGGGCGGCCAGATCGTCCGGGACAAGTCGTCCCGGCCACGAGTGCTGGACGTGCTCGGCCAGCAGAATACCACTCAATCCCACCAGGGCACCACTGCAAATGCACTGGCAGCATCCGGAGCGACTCGGCTCGAAAGGTGCGTTGGAATGGGGATCCGCATCTTTGTCCGCATCCTGTGGTGGCGATGTGCAGTGCGAGCAGCAGTTCTTGACCGCACCGCAGCAGGCATCGCTGGACGGACAGAGGCCCGCCAGACAGCGGAGCGGGCAGGTGACGATCGCCCCAATCAGCAAGATATTTAAAACTGTACGGATCATAGAGAACAACCTTTAGTGTGCATTGTATTTGAGCCGCGCCAGATTAGCAAACTTGTTTTAGACGCCATGTATGCAGATCGGGAGTCGTTTCCGGTTTGGCATCGGCAACGAGTCGCATCCGTCTGTGAAGCGTCGTATCGTAAAGAGATGCAATCACAAACGCTGTACCGAACGTGCCTTCGAATGCTTGCGAAAACATTGGCCGATCGATAGACTACGACGAGTAACGAACGTTGCTGCTGATAGGCATCTCTAGCAACACGCGTAAAGCAGAGGTCGATTGCTTGACTCCCTCCCGCTCCACTTTGTTGCTCGCTTTAACTCACACTCACCTTTCGAAGAGGTTTCGCATGCGGTTTTACGCTTTCTTCCTCCTTGCAATGACCTGCCTTCTGCAAGCTGTCGCTCCTGAGGCAGCACGAGCCGAAAAAGATCCCGGTGGCATACTGGCCCGGCGGGTGGGCGTCTGGAATGCGAAGGTCACCATCAAGGTGCCCATACAGAAAACGTTTGAGGGACAAGAGAAAATCGGCTGGGCTCTAAAACACAACTACCTTATGGGAAAGGGCTTCTACGACGACAAGGGAGACGGCAAGGAAACTGAAGTTATTAACCTGATGACCTACAATCAATTTGACAATCGCTACTACATGTGGGAATTCAAGGCGAACAGTCAGGTCCAACCAATCCCAACTGTGGGGACATGGGATGCCGGAAAAGAACAAATGACACTGAGCGCCGACTATGGCGACATGGGCACGGGCGAAGGAATCTGGAAATTTAAAAAAGACGGAACCTTTACTTGGACGTATGAAATAACAAATAAAAAGGGTGAAGTCGTTTCCTCGGTGGCGGGCACGCAATCAAAAAATAAAAAAACAAAAGAAACTACAAAAAAATAAAACTCAGCGACCACATATTCTGATTGTCAAAAGGAGTTATAAATGTCTAAGACTCGATTCCTGAATTATCTCTTACTTTTTCTCTTCACCGCGTGCTCCAACGGGAGTGGCATCTCCAATGCCGAGATTCCTAATGACCTGATGGACCGTTGGGTAGGCACTTGGAATGTGGAAGTAACGCTTAAGAAATCGGACCTGGTCCCGGAGGAAATGAACCTGAAGGGAACGCAGACCGTGAAATGGATTCTCAACAAAAAGTTTCTGCAAACCACGCAATCTTTGGCCGGAGGTGCATTTGAAAAATTGAGTTTGACGCGTTACGAGCCGAACGAGGGCGTCTTTCTATTCTGGGATTTCGACAGCAATGGAAGCTTTCCGATGGGCATTACCTACGGGAAATGGGATCAGTCCAAAGGCAAAATTGTACTGAGTGGCGAATACCTGGGCGCTACAGGCGAAGGTGTCGTTCAGTTCGATGGCGACGATAAGGTGGAAGTGACCTTCACGGTGCGATCCGAGGAGGGCACCGTGCTGCTCGACTTGGAGGCAAGTTCCGAGAAAAGCGATTAGGGATTAAAAGAGAGCTGAAATCTCAGCGACGCCCGCGGCAAGCCTAAGCCAACTCGTCTCCGGCACTTCCGCCCAGTGACTCGGTAGATCGTCGAGCGGTTCGGAGAGAATGAGATACCCGTCTTCGGGTAACTCAATGCGGTCTCCACTGGCCGATTCGAGGACTGCCCCGGGTGTGCTGTGATAGAGCGACGGCTGCGCATCGTGACTCGCATAGCGGGCCGCATAAATGGTCTCACCATCGCTTGTCGCCACGGTCATGCGAAAGGCTTCCTTTACTCCCTCGGCGACCCGTGCCTCTTCCACCTTTTCGATCATCCGGCAGATGCCGCCCTGCGGATCGTCCATCATTCCGAGGGTGAGACTGAGCAGAAACATTGTTTCGGTATCTGTCTGCCCCTGTTTCTCAGCATACAACTCCGGGCTGATTTGCATGTCGAGTCGCTGTTTAATTTTCCCAAACTCACCGATGGCACCATTGTGCTGAAACAGCCAGCGCTGGTGTCGAAAGGGATGGCAGTTGCTACGGACCACCATGCTGCCAACCGCTGCCCGGATGTGACCGAAAAAAAGGGGGGAACGGATATGTGCAGCGAGACTGGCTAAATTCCGGTCATTCCAGGCTGGACGCGTATCGTGATACACACCCGGTGTGGGTCGGTCCGTGTACCAACCCACCCCGAATCCATCGGCATTGACTTCAAAGGTCGACTCGCGAGCGTGTCGCGATTGGGTGAGCAGCGAATGTTCTGGACGCAGAAGAATTTCATCCAGACCAATCGGCGATCCAGCATACGCGAGCCAACGGCACATCCGCAGCCTCCTGTTTTTTTCTTTCTCTCGAGCGCAGGCTACTGACTGCGCTCCACTCCGATCCACTCGACTTCGAGATTAAAAGCTCCCGCCTGTTTATCGGCGAGTATGATTCCCAAACCATTGACCTTCGCAGGATCGAGTTGACGATCTTTCATCTCGCGGCCGAAACTCGTTGCCCGAAACGCTGCCAACGGGGTACGGATTTCAACCCATTCGTCTTTCTTTGTATTAAAAAAAGCACGCCAAGCAAAGGCTATCCTCCAGGTCGGCACATGCAGGTTCCAGGCATACTGCCGCCCGTCACCCCGCACGCGGGCAACAAGAATATCGTCACTCTGTAAATTGAGCTTCGCCCTGCGAGTCCGAACCGATGCGAAACCCCCGTTGTTCTCTAGGGATATCTTGCCAAAAAAATCAAGCGTTTGATCCCCGCTAATCTTAAAGCGGCCCTCTGAAATCCCTCCCATCACACCATCGTTAACGGTCGTCCATTGTGCGGCGCTATCCGGTTGATCGAATTTGTAGAGATAGCGAATAGGCTCGTCTGCTTTGAGAATATCGACAAGCATACATAAACAGACAACGGCGGCAATAATTGAATATCGAACAGTCATAAATGGTGTACCCTTTTTTATGGTAGATCGCCTTGCTACGGTTCCGGTCCCAAATTTTAGGCAAAGAGTCTAAATCGACAATCCCTCCACCACGAAATCCCTTGATTTAAGGCAGCAACTCACCCGTCAGTTCCGCAAGGGCGGCCTGCTCGACGCCGGGTAAAAAAAGAAGCGCTCGATCTGCCGCTGCTCCAAGGAGATCTTGATAGAAAGCCGTTTCTTTTTCACAGCGGAACATTAATTCAGTGAGCGCCAACGTATTTCCTGCTTCGAAATAGCCCGGCCAATCCGCACCGAGCATCCCGATATTCCCTGAAACGCGACTGGCCAGTACAGGAACACCCGATACGATTGCCTCCGCAATCACATTGGCCCCACCCTCGAGACGGGAAGAGAGAATTAGTGCCCGACTTCGGGCAACCCGCTGCCTCGCCCGCCCCAGCGGCAGCCCACCAAGGTAGCGGTAGCGGGAGTTACGCACCATCTCTGCTGCCGCTCGCTGCGCCATTTTTTCACTCAGCGCATTGCCAAAATGAGAGACCACGATCCGTGATTCGGCCGGTAACTTGCGTGCCGCCAGCGCTCCGCGGAAAGGATCCTTAACTGGCCGCAAATGTCCTGAAACAGAAAACTCAAAGTGGCGTTTTAGTGGCAATGGATTTACCGCCAATCGCTCCGCCGACTTGCCAATCACTCGGCAGCGGGATTGCCACTTGTTTGGCACTGCTGCAAGCGCAAGCGGGTGAAAGACAACCACGCGACTTGCCGCATCCAGGGCTTTGGCAGCTGTCTTCTGCTGCCGTAGATTGCTGTAAAGGTCGGTTCCCGTGAGCACCACTACCCGAGGCCGGCTGGGGAAATCTCGTGCAAAACGCAGGGTTGCCGCAGCGGTTTTGCGTGCCTGCAAGGCAATCAGCAAATCGGCCGAAAGCGAATCGTCCCCCTGGCAAATCCGCACACTGTGTCCGCACTGCTGGAGGTGTCTACGATAGCGGTGGGCAGTGACGAAATTCCCAGAATCACGATTCGCCGACGGGGGAACCACCACCACGATCCGCGCCATCATTCACCCCTAGCATGCATCAGTCGGCAGCGTCATCTGTGGGAGCCACGAAATGACCGTAACCGCGATTATTTTTGCGCACCGCACGCGTCCCCCGCCAAATCAATTCACTTGGCGACTGCCCCTCCTCGTCTACATCCGCAAGAAGAACCGTTGCCTGGAACGAATGCCAGTTTTCTCCCTGTCTACCAGTTAAGATTTCTGCCGGAATCGCTGCCTCGATCGTGTAGCCCTGATCTTGGCGAGCCACGACCACTTGGCACTCCACTTTTTCGCCCGCGCCTGAGACCATTGTACGCGTGCCTTGGAAGGCTACCGCCGG
>Ga0209402_10006483_pt1 | contig 10203 bp, 8 predicted proteins | sample ArcticOcean_MG_C_3_FD_187437 | JGI IMG/M metagenome (GOLD analysis project Ga0209402, IMG submission 187437) | Marine microbial communities from western Arctic Ocean - ArcticOcean_MG_CB8_126 (SPAdes) (version 2) | ecosystem: Environmental > Aquatic > Marine > Oceanic | place: Arctic Ocean... | reverse complement strand
CAATATCTACTTTGATCCGTACCTGGACCATCAAACAGGCTATCAGTTCACCATTACCGCCGGGGGATCTTTAACGGACGGCCTGCTGTTTAATGATACCAGAACCGATAACAGCTGGGATGCGGTCTGGGAAGGGCAGGCTAAGGTCACCGATAGGGGCTGGAGCGCGGAGTTTAAAATTCCTCTGCGGATCATGCGGTTTAACGACACCATGGGCGAACAAACCTGGGGGTTCCAGCTGACCCGGTATATCAGCCGAAAACAGGAATGGGATCAGTGGGTATTACAGCGTAGAGACGAAAGTGGCTGGGTGTCTCGTTTTGGCCATCTCACCAATATTAAAGGCATCAAATCCCGAACCCCGGTAGACCTACTGCCTTACTCTGTTGGACGCACCACGCTTGAACCGAAATCCGTGAGTAATGTAAACGGCCGGAATTTCTTCTCCAATGCCGGCATGGATCTTCGATATGGGCTCACATCCAATATGACCCTGCAAGCCACAGCCAACCCGGATTTCGGCCAGGTGGATGCCGATCCCTCCGTGTTGAACCTGACCGTTTTTGAAAACTTCTTTCCAGAACGCCGGCCTTTTTTTGTAGAGGGGCAACAAACCTATCAGACCCCTATCCAATTGTTTTACTCCCGGCGGATCGGTCGTCGACCTGGTTATTTCTCAAGCCCGGCCGGTGCGCAGGATCTGGACCGACCTGCTTTCACAACCATCCTGGCGGCCACCAAACTCACCGGGAAAACGCAGAGTAAGACCACGTTCGGCCTGGTGAATGCCGTGACCTCATCAGAAAATACGCAGGTGAGCCTTAATGGTGTGGTCAGTGATTTCAAAGTGGAACCCCTGACCAATCATCTGGTCGGTCGACTACAACAGGATCTCAGAAGCGGTAATACACAGTTGGGGGTGATTGCTACAGCGCAGAACCGGCAGGGTGGGCACGATGCCTATTCCGGTGGGATCGATTGGAATCATAAAATATACGACAACCTGTATCGCTTCTCAGGTCAGGTCGCCGGTACACGAACCGGTCGGACCGTCAGGCAACAAGGGTATGGTTTGAACCTCAACCTGGAAAAGCAGGACGGGTGGTTACGTGGGGGCGTCGATCTGGATGCATTATCTCCCGGCTTCAACGCCAACGACCTGGGCTTTTCCCGACGGGCGGATCGTATTAATACGGACGTTAATGTGTCTTTAATCAGTATTAAACCCAGAGGCCCTTTTCTACAGAATAACATCTGGTTAAATGTCAATCAAACCTGGAACTATGATGGCAATCATCTCCAGAACGACATCGATACAGGCATGTGGCATCAGTTTACGAATTTCTGGGCCATAAATTCTGGCGTGACCCGCCGTCTGGAATCGCTGGATGATCTGGATACCCGTGGAGGGCCACCGATTGTCAATCCTGCCGGTTGGAACTATTATGTCTGGTTAGGCAGTGATTTCAGCAAGCCGATTAGTGGCAGCATCTTTACAAGCTGGGGGTCTAATGATGCCGGCAGCACTAACCGCTCCATCAGTCCGCGACTTACCCTGAGGCCCTCACAACGGGTTGAGTTGCGTATCTCTCCCCGGTATAGCTGGAATCACAATGACGCGCAGTATGTCACTCAGGACAATAGTGGGTCCCAGACGGCTTATGTCTATGGGCAACTCGACACCAAAGTCCTTGATCTCACCACCAGAGCGGATGTGCTCTTCACCCGGGATATCAGTCTCCAACTCTTTATTCAGCCCTTCATGGCGATCGGGAATTATGACGACCTGGCATTCAAAACTCTGGCGGCCCCATCGACCTATTCCTTTACACCATACGGCGCCAGTGTTGGTAATCGGGATTTCAACAGCAGATCTCTGAAGAGCAATATCGTCTTCCGATGGGAATACCGGCCAGGCAGCACTTTCTTTTTCGTCTGGTCCCAATCACGAAGCGCCTTTTCTAATGACCCCACCTTCAAACCTTTCCGAAGTGTGTCGGATTCATTTTCAGACGATGGCCCCAACATCTTCATGTTGAAGTTCAACTATTTCTTCAATATTTAAGCCAATTTTTATGAAGGCCAGACCCCACAGGCTTTTACCCACGGTGCGCAGGGTTTATCCCCCACGCGCCGTGGGTATTTTATTATGACCCCACTTTAAACACCCTGCCCCTGCCAACCCATCCCGGATCGTCCGATTCAATCGCCTTTAGGCTTGACAGAAAATATAGAAAGATCATTTTACGATAATTATTTTAACCCATGTTGGCCTACCGTTTTTATACTGAGCCCTTTGCAAGGACCAAATCATGACCAAGGAAGCATTTGATCAGCATACCCTGCGCCTCAAGCTGGAGGGCTATACCATTCTCCCAGGTCTCTTGACGCCTGAGGAATGCGCGACAGGCCGGGCAGAACTTGAAGCCCGTTATCCCGATAGAGATCGAGGGGCATTCGAGTTTCTTTTCAACAAAGCCCGCATATTTGAACGGGTGTATCAGGTGGATGATCTTCGCCGGGTCATCCGTCACTTCATCGGGCAGGATGCGATCCTCAGCGCCGTATATGGCTCTGTGATTCAACCTGGAGAAGGCGGGCGCGGGCTCCATGCAGACGGGGCGATCACCGGGCACAACCGGGCGGAGTCAATGGCCCCGGTGGACGAAGGGCGACGGATTACGAGTCATCCGATGGGCATAAATGTGGTGTTCTGTTTCAGTGACTTTACGGCGACCAACGGAGCGACAGAAATTGTGCCGGGCAGTCACCGGCACGAAGGGTTGGATATCCCGCAGGAAGCCTATCAACTCGCCCGAACCGCCGTGGCGGAAGAAGGATCAGCTATTATTTTCGATATAAACACCTGGCACGGGACGACGAAGAACCAGACCGATACGCCGCGATATGCCACCCTGAGCCCCTGGCGTCGGCGATGGACCAAAATCGAATACGACATGGCCCAGATGGTCAAGCCCGAGGTCCTGGAACGCGCGGGAGAAAACGGCCCACTGATCTTCGGCTTACCAGCCCAGGTCCCCTATACCGAAAGGTGGCAATGGGATCGCGACACAGGCGCACCAAAACCCGAGTGGGCTCACCTGAAACGCCCCTGAACCTATCACAAGCGGATCACAACGCCCCCATGTAAAGCCGCAATACATTGCGGCTCTCTCCCAAGCTAGCCTATAGGAAGGACCAAGATGAGTAATCCCCTACTTCCCACAACCAATGCAGACGGTCTGCCCGTCATCCCCATGACCGACGCTCAGAAATACATCTTTGACCTGAAGGGGTGGGTCTGCCTGCCTGGCCTACTTTCAGAGGACGAGCTGGCATCCATTCGTGCCCACCAGATGAAATACCTCTACGAGCGGGAGAGCCTGCCTGTTCATGAACGGGATAACCATGGTGGCCCCGCCCAGATCTTACTCGACCATCCGGCGGTTGTGGGGGTATTAAATGAAATTCTGTCCCACCAATCCCTGGCCACGGAAGACTGCTACGGGTTCCGATATGATCATACCTATACCAGTCACCGGGAAGCGGGCCACGATAATTTCAATCCACATGGGGGCAGTGGTTACTTCAATTTCTCCGGGAACTCACACATCTATGAAATGCTACCCGGCAGGATACATGCCGGCTTAACGCGGGTCGTCTGGGAATTAAACGAAGTAGGCCCCGGGGACGGGGGCACGATGTTTCTATCGGGCAGTCACAAAACGGCCTTTACCCGCCCCGATGAAGTCAGCGGGCGGGATAGCGCGTTGTGGGAAACCTATACCTGCCCGGCCGGGTCGGTGGTTCTTTTTACTGAAGCCTTATGTCATACCGGCACCAATTGGACGAATAGGGATCGAGACCGCCTGTGTCTGTTCACCTGTTACAACACCGTCAATGCCAAATGGGGCAAAGGCTGCCCGGTGGAGGAAGTCGTGGACGCCATGGCCCCGAAACGTCAGACCCTCTTTCGAGGCGTCTGGGCCGGGATGAGCGAGGTGCCGGAGATCAACAGGTATTACGATGGAGCCAATCATGCGGTATAATAATATGGGCCTGACGAAAGCAGGTGCCCTTGGATGACACAGGCAACAGCCCCATAACCCCGCGCATTTTCGCGGTCGTGATGTTGCTCTGTGTGCTCTGGGGCGGTTTGATGGTCTCTATCAAGGTAGGGCTGGACGGGGTACCACCGATCCTCATGGCGGCCCTGAGATTCGGCCTCGGAGCAGGCTGTATTTATGCCTGGACACGTATCGTCGGCATGAGGCTATCTCCCGCCCCCGGTACCCATCTCCTGCTTGCTGCACCGGCTGTGATCCTCGTCGGGCAAATCTTGACCATGAACATTGGTGCACAATATACATCGGCCAGCCATGCCACTGTCTTTATGCAATCCTATCCGTTCTTCGTAGCGATGATCGCCCATTACATCATCCCGGGGGACCGCCTGTCCCTGAAAAAAATCCTCGGCATGATCCTGGCCGGCGCAGGGATGGTGTGGACCATGGGCGATGGCCTTGGGGACGCGGGCGCCATAAGTGGTGATTTACTGGTGGTGCTCAGTGCGATGTTTCTCGCCACCCAGATTGTCGTGCTCAAACATCTGGTCCGTCGAATCGAACCCGTCGCGCTGATTTTCTGGCAACAGCTCCTCGCCCTGCCCGTTTTCATTTTACTGTGGCTAACGACCGAAGGGGATCTGCCAATTTCCTTTACCCCAACCATTATCGTAGCGATCGTATACCAGGGCGCCGTCATCGCCGGATTCTGTTTTGTGGTCTCTACTTGGCTCTTAAAGGCCCACAATGCCAGCCAGATCAGCGCCTTTTTCTTCACGACCCCGCTCTTCGGCGTCCTGCTGAGCTGGTTGATCCTTGGAGATCAGATTACCATACACTTGCTGGGCGGCTTACTGCTCCTGGCCATAGGCCTCTGGGTGATAAATTTAAAAATGGCATTACATGTGAAGACCATGAATACACACCGTTGCTGGACGAACTGGTGGGCAAATTAAGTGCGCAATTGGGCGTCATATTAAAGTATGATGTTCAACCGTTAACAATTCCAAATGCTATCAGGTGTATTGTATATAGTGACCCACATTTATTCGGCCCTGTCGGCATATCACTTATTGCCAATATTGTCGTAGAATGTGATCTTGTAATGTGTGACCTGATGATTTATAGCAATGATAGTCGGCTGGATTGAAATTACGATAGTGGCTCGTATTTTCAATTTATATATGAGTTTGAAAATAGTAAACCTTGGATAAGTAAAGGCTGGCACTCAGACGAACATGGTGAGTATGACAGCTTCAGGGAAATTAACAAGGATGGGTGCTAATCCAAATAACCGATTTTTATGTAGTACTTAATGTAGTTTCCCGGCTTTCATGATGGATTACGATAAAATGGTCTTTCATCGATCATGCCAAATCCCAATCCCATGATCAGAATCCATCACAATGGGAAAACGTCATCAGTATAGCAAATTAATTGGCCTTCTGTGTGCCGTTTGAGAAAGAGAGTAACCGTGACCGTACATCAGGACCATACCCCGACGCCCGAGACTGAATGGCCATTGTTTTCATGCATCGCCTTTCGATTTGTTTTTACCTACGCCATCCTTTTTCTCGGGAGTTTCTCCGCGTTCTTTGTGCCCTTGTCGTTTCCTATCGCGGCTATCAGTCAAATGGTATGGGGCGCCTTGATACCGTGGATAGCAGATTACATTTTGCTCGTCCCGCCCCCGCCATTGGTCTCTGATGGTGATGGACTCGGGCAATGGATACAATTCGGGGGTTGTGTAACGCTTGCCGCGGTCGCCACATTGATCTGGAGTGTCGCTGACAGGCGGCGAAAGAACTACGCCACGCTCCACATGTGGCTCCGGGTTATGCTACGATATGCCCTGGGGATCGCGATGGTCACCTACGGCGTCTTCAAGATCTTTCATCTCCAGATGCTTCCCCCGCACTTTGCGAAGCTGGTGCAGCCCTTTGGCGATGCCTCACCGACGTCGTTGCTCTGGATCCTCATGGGCTCTTCCCACGCGTATTCGGCATTCACCGGGGTGATCGAGATGCTGGGGGGCGTGTTACTTTTCAACCGTCGTACCACCACGCTGGGTGCGCTCATTTCACTCGGCGCCCTTGCCCAGGTGGTCGCGCTGAACCTGAGCTACGACGTGTCCGTGAAGATCTGGTCGATGAATCTTCTGGCGATGTCGCTCGTCCTCATTGCCCCGGACCTTCGACGGCTGATCCACGTCCTCGTGCAAAATCGACCGAGTACACCGGTGACCTTCTCCCCGCTGTTTCGGCGCGCGAAGCACAACCGCATCGTCTTTGGCATCGGTGTAGCCTGTCTGGTGATCACTTTCGCATTCAGGGTTGTAGGTCTCGCCAATGGACGGGGACAGGCCTACAGTCGAACCCCTACGCCGATCTACGGCATGTATGACGTAGAGTCCTTCACATCCAATGGGGTCCTTTTACCGCCGTTACTCACGGATGCCCGGCGATGGCGCAGGGTTATCATCGAGCGATCCGGCCTGGCAAGCATCCACCTTATGAACGACGTGAGCCGAGATTATCTCACGAGCGTAGACCCCGAGAACGGCACCGTCATGTTAGTCGCCAATCCGGACACCACAGTGACCACCGCTGGGGCGACCAGGTTGGCGTATAATCCCCACCTCATCGAGGTTCGCTTTGAACAGGCTATCGAAGCCGACCCGGACGCGGGACTGGAGCTGATGTTCTCACGACCAGTCGACGACACGCTCATTCTCGGTGGCCAGTGGGAAAGCGATGTGATCCGTGTCCAACTGAAACGGATCGACGAGTCCCGGTTCCTCCTTCTGAACAGAGGTTTTCACTGGGTTCAATATGCCCCGTTCTTTCGGTGACAGCTGGCCTTTCCCAAATCTCACTGTCGATCTCCTGTCCGCAGGAACTACCGATTATCCTATTGACAGGGGCGAACGGTAGTTTTTTGACGAGGTTTCTTTCCATAAGTATATTACGAACTCGGATTGGTTCCGAAATCGAAGAGATCGGTGTGCCTTAATGACAGAGAAGATACAATAATGAAGACATCCAACCAGCAATCCAATATCCAGACTGTGACAAAGTTAAATGGCCTTATCGCATTTTGGAATTTCGATCACACCGGGGACGACACCTGGATTTCTCAATATGACGTTAAGGTCCAGGACCGGTCTTACCCGCTCCACCTAAAGCGTATTGGGGATACGAATGGATACGCGTTAGCCAGCTGGCCTTATACCGATGATCATTCCAAGCTCATGTTTGACCATGATGGTCCACTCGGCAGTGCGATACGCTTCAACCAAGGATACATCTATGGTGCCGTCGAGCGGCAGGATTTCGATGGCACCTTGCTGGATATTTGCGGCAAACGCCCCTTCACCATAATGGCCTGGGTTAAGTTCATCGACAAACGCCATATGGTCGCCGGTATCTGGGACGAAGGTGGGTGGGACAGGCATGAAGGACGCCGGCAGGTGGCGCTCTTCGCGGGACTGTTCAGGCAAAAAGGTGTCATCGCTCATATCTCATCTACGGGCTCCGCATGCTATCCACAGTCAACCATTGATGGGGCCCAATATGCGAGATGCCGCGCAATGGATGGCCAGCCTTTCGAAAATGGTCAATGGATTGCCATGGCCATGACTTTCGACCCCGACAAAGGAGAAGTTTCGGCTTATCTTAACGGGACGATGACCCCGCATTATGTGAACGATCCAGTAATTCAGGATATTTACCCATACCAAGATAAGCAGGCTGTTAACCCGTTCAATTTTCCCCTGCCGATTTACTCGCCTCGCGCCTTTGTGCTCAAATACAATGGCTACAATCTCAAGGAGGACGAAATCAGCGAACACCGTCTGCTTGTCGACCTGGATAACCTTAGCTTAACCTACGCGCAGGATAATTTAAGCCCAGAGCATCCAGATACTTTCCGGATCCTCTTTGATATTAGGCGGAACAGTGCCAGTATCCTGGACATGCCATTAGAGATGGATGGCATTCATGGTCGGAGCGCAACCCTATCAACCGACACGACCGTTATGGTGAATGATGAGATCCGGACAAGTCTTGAGACGAGAAGGGACGAGCAATGGGTACAGGTCGGTACGGTCGTCAAAAGAAAGATCCGAGAGGGTGCCCCATTCACTTTCGGCAGAGCACTGGGCCTGGGAACTGAAGCCATCGATGAGGGGTCACACTTATTCATAGATGGGGTGGCGGTCTTCAATCGTATCATGAAACAGGCAGAGCTCAATACGTTGAGCTTTACTAAAACCAGGGTTTGATTTAGCATAACCATTAATCATGTTCATCACATGGCAAACAAAGAGGAGACTTTCTAATGGCCGTTCCTGAACACACCGTCCACTATCTCGAAATCGTGACGCCGGATGTAGAGGCCATGCGCCGCCTGTATTGTGGTGCCTATGGCTGGGACTTTCAAGCCACCGGCCCCGAATTAGGAAACGCGTTCGTAGCCGAACTTCCTGACGGATCGCTTTGTGGTATTCGTGCCCCTATGCACGAAGAGGAGAAACCAATCGTACGCCCCTACCTGCGCGTGGCCGATCTCGAGTTGGCCATCGAGGAAGCATCGCAATTAGGCGCCCAAATCGCCCTCGATTCGATGGATATTACTGGTTATGGAAGGATTGCTATCTATATATTCGGTGGCATCGAGCAGGGGATCTGGGAGGTCGCATAATGCGTCGGTATTTTTGTTCTTTCATAGAGAGATCAGAAATACACGTGGTGTGCTAACCTCAGATGTACAAAATACAACACCCGAGTAGCGAAAATTTGGTCATTAACAGACGCTCGACGAGGTAAAAAACCACCCACCTGATGGCCCTGATAGAAAGCAATTAACGATCACTTACTGAATAAAGTAAAAGCCAGGGAAACACGGGTCAATACAACGTCAATTGTGAGACGTAAACCGGAGATATGCCATGATCCATCAGTCCCATGATCCATCTCAAACAAAAGGGTGGCATGTTGGTCCTTGGAATTCCGGCGTGCCCGTTGCTATCGGCTATGCCAACGAAGGGGTCAATGAACCTCATCTTCATAAAACGATGTATGAGGTTTATCTGGTTACAAGGGGCACCAGTGTGGCGGTCGTGGATGGCCAGCAGATCCAATTGAAAACAGCGGATGTCCTGGTGGTCGAGCCGAATGAAGCACATACTTTTATCCGGCATTCAGACGACTATCATCATTTTGTAATCCAAACCCCATTTGTCCCCGGAGATAAGGTCTTATCCATTAGATCATAGTACACGACAAAAATTCGATGTTTGGCCATCGTCATCCCGGCGAAAGCGGGGAACCAGCGTCTTCTCCCCCGCACATTAAAGACGGTGGCCCCCGCTTTCGCTAGGGAGACGACATTTTTGTCCATAGAGACAAGGTCTTATTCAATCGATGTTAGAGGCATGAAAAGAGTTGCTATGGATAAATGTATATTCTGTCAAATCATAGCCGGTCATGCGCCAGCCAGTCGGGTCTATGAAGATGACTTGTGTCTTGCATTTATGACTTTAAAGCCGACCCGCACGGGAGAATGCACCGTCATTCCCAAGGGTCATATTGACCATTTCACGGATATCCCGGATGAGCTGGCCGCGCATCTCATGGTGACCGCGCAGCACATCGGGCGGAATATGATGCGTCAATTATCGCCCTTACGTGTTGGGATGGTGGTCCACGGCTTTGGAGTCCCCCACGCCCATCTCATTCTCGTCCCGCAACATGATCCGCATGATATTACTTCCGGCCGGCACGCTTTTATTGAGGCCGGACAGATTAAATTCAGTAATCAGCATCTGCCAGGGTGTGAACGAGATGATCTTGACCGGATAGCAGCCCTTTTACGATCCTGAATGATGCCTTACTGCGAATCCGATCCGTACCTTAATGACCATACGCATACCTGGTATCAATCAATAAGTGGCCTTGGACTGCCGGTGGATTGGTTGGGAATTGAGATTTTCTTGCCATCCAGACTTGATTACGTATTATACACAGACCTGCCAAACCCACCCATTGCATCAGGCGAAGATATGAATCTGATATCAGATACGATCCAGGATTTCTGTGCTTCTGAACATTTCTTTTTTTTAGATCCCGTCTTGAAGGAG
>Ga0209402_10006482_pt1 | contig 10204 bp, 13 predicted proteins | sample ArcticOcean_MG_C_3_FD_187437 | JGI IMG/M metagenome (GOLD analysis project Ga0209402, IMG submission 187437) | Marine microbial communities from western Arctic Ocean - ArcticOcean_MG_CB8_126 (SPAdes) (version 2) | ecosystem: Environmental > Aquatic > Marine > Oceanic | place: Arctic Ocean... | reverse complement strand
CTATGGCTGGGAACAACGAGACGAAGAATATAAAACTATTTTTGATCGATGCCGTGATCATGATAATATTACTTACCACGGATCTGTATCAAATAAAGAAGTACGAAAAGCACTAGAGAATTCACACATCTTTGCATATCCATGCACATGGCAAGAAACTTCTTGTCTAGCTGCTATTGAAGCTATGAGTGCTGGTTGTGCTATTGTATGTCCTTCATTAGCTGCCTTGCCCGAAACTACTTCCAACTTTGCTTTAATGTATCCTTATGATGAAGATAAGATGCAACATGCTCATATGTTTTATCAAGTATTAGATGCTGCAATTGAAGGTTTTTGGGAAAATGATATGCAGACTAAGTTAGAATTCCAACGATTGTATACTAACACTTTCTATAGTTGGGATTTACGAATTCAAGAATGGGAAGGATTGCTTCGGTCTATTATCGAACATGAAAAAGAAGAAATCATTCTCCCAACAGTGGAATCACAATAGATTAATTACTTATTCATATTATTTAATGGATTGGTTAGTGCTTCTTCTAATTGTTCTTTAAGTTTCTTTTCTAATCTCGCCATAGAAGCTTCTATCCGATCTTCGGCTTCGCGCATACGATCACGGGTATCTTTTTCAGACTCGCGGTTTACAATTTCTACTTCACGCAAAGTAGAATCGGTTGCATGTTGAGTGTCTTTAACCCTACGTTCTGTAGATTCAGTTCTCAACTCTATTCTCTGTATATCTTTTTTAAGATCTATTTTAATGTCTCTAGTATATCCTTGGGCACTCACTACTTGCTCTTCCATTACTGCAATTTTCTCTCTCATCGATGAAAGATCAGGAGCGACATAACTTTCAATTTTGGCCTTCATGTCTTGGTAGTCTTTATATACTTCAAAGCCTCCATATAACCCTCCTACGATTGATGTGGCTAAAGTTGCATATAGGAAGATCTTTCCTGCTTTTCCCCCAGCTTTTACTTTTACACCACCAATATTTAATTCTTGATCAGTCATTACTTATCTCCGTATTGTTGTCTAACCATACGACGATGTAGTACATCGCTGGCTCCGTTGAAGAATCTTGCATGTGGATTATCATATGTTGTTTGATCGGGATATATGTCTTTGGTTTCATATAGTGATACTACTTGATCATATATCTGTGGTACAACATAAGATCTGAATAATGGATTATAACCAAGTAGAGCCGCTTGAGCATCTTCTGTTGTAACACCACCCAATGCATCCTTCACTAAGTTATCTTCTATATTCTGTTGTTGTTTAAGTTCTGATTCTGATACTTCATCCAATTTAGTATCTGAAATCATACCCGCGTCGGCAAATATACGTTTAATAATACTATCTATCATTTCTCTTATAGTAAAATCTAATTGTGGTATAACTACGGCACCAAACATTATTTCGTTAGACTCTTCATATGAAACAGAAGTATTACCAATAGCTAATTGATCTTCATTAACATTCGATGCACCACCTGTATCTTCTGTACTGAATACCCCTTGTGGGCCCGATTGATTTAATGATGCTATACTACTATCAGATGCTATTGAATTTATATTTATATTACCATCTGATAATGTACCAAAATTATTAGAACCGGTATTTCTAGAAGAGGGATCATTATTAGAATTACTATTACTATCTCCGTTGGTGAAACTACTACCTTGGCCACTACTCTGTGAACTTTGTTGTTGATTTCCGGCTTGATTGTCATTACTACTAGATGAACCATCATTGTTCTGAACTATATTAAAACCACCATCACTACCACTATTAGAACTTGTTCCAGATGCATCAGATGATGAACTGTAAGCTACCTGACTATCTCCACTGGTTATACTTGCCCGAGATTGTATAGATGTAATATTAATAGCTGCTGATGTAGTAGTAGAAGCTACTGATAATGCGTCACGTTGTATACTTGTTAAAGCCCGTGGAAGAGACGCAGTAGGAGAAATTGTTCCAGTAACAGATACCGCTGCTGGTCCTGGCTCAATAGATGGTCCTGCTATATTAAGTACTGGAGGAGCAGTAGATTCTAATTCTAACTCAATAAGATCAGGCACCGTAGATAATTTTCCCGTAAGAGATGTAGATACTTCACCTTGTTCAGATATCTCTGGTAGCATAGATGGACCACCTGCTGCCGGCAATATAATAGAGGAAAGTCCTAGTTCTTTTATATCTGGTAAGGCAGTAATCATTTCTTCTAACATAGGAATTTCTTCCATCATTGGCATTGGCATATCAAGAATTTCTAAATTAACACAATCAGGACATTCTATATTTAATTGATTCAAAGTCTCACCAGGTGGTACAGTCAGGTCTATTATAGAATCATTCATATCTACTTCTTGTGTTATTAACAGCATACTGGTGATATCCGTTATCTCATTTATTGTTCCGATTTCTAGTGAATCTATATCTAGTATAATACTATCTGTTCCTTGTAAGTCCATTTCAGTGCCGTCCATCAAAGGAGCATCTTCAGGCATCACGCCAAGATCAACAACTTCTGTATTCAATGTACCATCGATGTTAGTACCAGATTGTAGTGCTGAATTACTTATCTCAGATGTTATACCCGAACTAGCAATCTGGTCTTCTTCCGTATTTAATTCTGCGGTAGTAGTTTCACCAGTGTTTATACTAGGATCAGTATAGCCAGGACAACCAGGGTTAAATTGAGGATTAATTGAGCATTGATAATCAAAATCAGATTGCTCGGCCGCTTCTTGACCAGGGTATACATATGTTGTACTAAAATCATTCTCATGACCAACAACCGGTTCATATGTCCAAGTATATTTTAATCCTCTTAATTGGTTATTATCAGAGTCACTATTCAGTTTTGCTTCTACTGTCCATTCATCTTTTACTACGAATTTGAATGGTGGAGTACCAGCACCACCACTATTTCTAGAAGTCCAATCAGAAAATGCTGTACCAGTATAATTATGTGAACTTGAATATACTAAACCGGCGCCCGCTATTCCTTCATTAGTATTACTAAAAATCTTCACACCAATTGTGAAGATAGAACTAGCAGTTGGTTTAATCATTTCCCATTCGTATTTAAATCCTCTAAACTGTATACCAATCCCGGCCGCTTGCAGTGCTGCATTGATAGCAAAAGTAGCTGTTTGTGCAACATTAGCACTATTACTATTGAAAGTAAAAGTATCAGTATCTACATTATACGCACCGATAGGGTTGCCATTAGAGTCATTAGGAATATCTATAGTAAGGATAGAAGAGCCAAGAAGATCCTCTATTGATGTTTCATTACAGATAACACCCGACGAATAGGTTACGCCAGAAGGCACCGTATACTGTTGCGTTGAACCAGAATATAGGTTCGGGCAAGCTGTACCAGTGTTTAAGTTTTGTGCGTATGAATTAGAGAAGCAAAAGCAATAAAGCAATGCCACTAAAGCCCATAACAGCACTTTTGATTGTATCATTCCTTGCATTCTCTTCTTCGATAATGATGGGTGTTAACTCAGGATGGGCAATCCATGCTGCTTTGGCTTCTTCACCAATCATACCATTAAAGGGACAAGGTGTTCCAGCCATTAGCATTGCTCTCCAAACCTGACCATCTTGACACATCATTGAAACGGCTGCTACCTTCATACCCATATTATAAAGAGTTTTAGCATTCTTTAGTCTCTCACAATTGAGATCTCTAATATGAGTACCACCGGCCATACCTAATATCTGAGTTTGTACAGCACCACTCATACTGGTCGTACAAGTATCTATACCGCCAGCATTAACTGTTGGCGCAATAGCTGTTGGGGGTGGCGAAATTATCTTTTGTGTGATATTGCTGTTGTTAGTATTAACATTCTTGTTGCTACTTTTACTATCAACCTTTGTATTATTATCATTAGTATTCTTATTAGTACTATCATTCTTATTAGTATTGGAATTAGTGTTTGTATTAGCATTTTTATTGTCACTAGTACTAGTAACTGTTTGATCTATATCACTATTAGAAGTCGAATTAACCGTTTGATCTATGGCGCTAGTGTTTGTGTTAACGTTGTTATTATTATTAGTACTTGTACTATCAATAGTACTTGTATTAGTATTGGTATTGGTGTTTGTGTTATTTAATCCACCAGACGTAACATTATTGTTAGTATTAGTGTTAGTGGTACCACCAGATACAACGTTATTATTTGTATTAGTATTAGTCGTTCCACCCGATACAACGTTATTGTTAGTATTGGTGTTGGTGTTAGTAGTTCCACCAGACAATACATTATTATTGGTATTTGTACTGGTGCTGGTACTAGTATTATTGTTAGTATTGGTGTTTGCGTTAGTATTCGTATTCGTGTTTGTGTTAGTGTTGGTGTTTGTTGATGTAATAGCTGTAGTGTTATTATTAGTATTGGTAGAAGTAACCGTACTTGTAGATGTCGTATTATTATTAGTGTCTACTACACTTGAACTATCATATAATCCATCAGCATCGTTAGGAACTGGATCTGCTAGAGCAGTATGGCTAGTCAACATAATCAAAGCTGCAACTGATATTGCAGATAACTTTTTGATTAGACTCATCTTATCCTCGACTCGTTGCCGTAGTATTTGACCCCAACTATCCATTATTATAGTATATAAAGCTATTTATTTATAAAAATATTATATTATCAGAACTAATGAATATTATTTATATTTATATGAAATTAACCCTTGACATAGTGGTTGACAAGTGCTATTATACTTATGTCAGTGATTAATGAGTATCAAAAAAAAGTTTTGATAAATATCATTTTTAGCTTGACATCCTATCAGAATGTGCTATAATGTATATAGTGAGTTGATCAAACGGAGTAAGAGTCATGAATATGTTCGATGTTAACTTTGAGATCCATGATACTGATGATCAAGAAGACAGCGGTTTTGTTCTATCTATCGATAATGAAGTTGTCGGTAAAGAAACTGATTGGGGTAACGCCGTAGAACAAGCTATGATCTTAGAAGAGATTCATAGCAAAAAAGTTGATATCCGTGAGTTTAACGGATTCATTATTAGTACAGTTCTTAACGTCTAAGGAATCTAGATATGTCTATCCCTAAACCTCGTAAGAAGACTGTTCGCGCCCGTCGCTTAGAGGGCCTTGCTGGTGCTCCCAAGCTTCCTGGTCGTCACGCTGATGTTTATTTCCAAGAGGAAGTTCAAAATAAACAAGTTATCGATCTGGTAAAGTCTTGGGTCAAGGCGAATTATGCCAAATTAGAAGCTAATGCTATTCTTAATGGTCAACCTGATTGGAAGTTCTGTTACCCACACTGGGCTTGTATTATTCATACCAATGATATGACTCGTTTTGATTATCTTCGTGATTGTATGAAAGATCTTGCCGCTAGTAATTCTTATGATAAGAAAGTTCGTAAAGAAGTTGTGATATCTTCTAATGATCCAGTAGACGGTTGGATTGCTGAATTAGAAGCGGTTGTTGATGCACTAGATACTAAGTTTGATTTTTACAACTTCGCTCGCCTGAAGAGCATGAATAAGGTTCAAGTTGAAAAGATCACTACATATTACAATAGGGAGTATAATGAGTTAGTAGAGACTAAACGTGGCAAATCTGAAGATCTAAAAGAAGCATGGGGTCATCTCGGCCGTAGTGGGCTTGTAGAGAGGATTGCTTTCTTTGAGAAGATGGTTTCAGAACTTGAAAAACATATAAATAATAAAAAGATCGTAAGACGTGCTCGCAAACCAAAAGTTAAATCCGCGAGTCAATTGATCAAAGGTGTTAAGTTTTTAAAAGAAAGCAATGAACTGAAAATAGTTTCGATCGATCCCACATTATTACTTGACGCGAAACAACTATGGGTATATAATGTTAAGTATAGAATATTGACACGATATGATGCTTTAGAAGGTGGCCTCAAGATCAAGGGCACCACGCTATTAAACTTCAATCCTGAGTCTAGTCTATCAAAGAAGCTTAGGAATCCTACAGAACAATTGTCTGATTTTATTGGAATGGGAAAGGTTAAAGTTAGGACTTTCATGGAGAATATCAAAACCAGAGCCAGTGTACCGACTGGACGTTTAAATGTACAATCACTTTTAGTTAAGGCGATTTCATGACCAACATTATACAATTTCCCTCTTTTAACGATTTAGAAGGAGAAGAAAAACCTCGACTACCTCAAACAGAAAATGAGGTGATGAAAGCTATTGCAGTAAATCGTATGGTATATGTAGATGATATTGTAAATCAGATGTTTTCTAACATTGCTACTAAATTATATCATCAAGGTTATCCAGTAGATGAAGAAGTATTCTTTAAAGATTTCATCTTGATTGGTGAACTTACAAGAAGTATTTTATATAATTCAGTAGGGGTAGAACATCCTTTATATGATATAGTAACTAAAAATCGAACAAAGCTACAGAAGTTAATTGACAATGGAGATATTCAATTTAATAATACAGAAGATGATGACGATGACGATGACGACTCATATGAGGACGATGACGAGTAACTGGAGTGAATGATGATATTATTAGATTTTTCGCAAGTATGTTTATCAAATATTCTTGCGAGTGGCAATAGAGATTTTAGTGTGGATCTTATTCGTCACCAAGTACTAAATTCTATTCGGGGGTTTAAAACTCGATTTTCGAAATACGAAGAACTTATCATTTGTTGTGATGATAAGAATTATTGGCGTAAGAAAATCTTCCCATACTATAAAGCTAATAGGAAGAAGACTCGAGAAGAGTCTAAATTAGATTGGTCGGCTATCTTTGATACTTTACATACAATCAAAAGTGAGATTAAAGACAATCTACCCTATCCAGTTTTACAAATAGAATCGGCCGAAGCAGATGATATTATTGCAACTATGGTAGAACGCTATCATAGTGAAGATATTATGATTGTTTCTGGTGATAAGGATTTTGCTCAACTACAACGATATAAAACTGTTTCGCAATATTCACCTATCACTAAGAAATTAATTAAAATTTCTGATCCATTGTCGTATCTATTCGAACATGTTATTCGTGGAGATTCGAGTGATGGTGTACCTAATATTCTATCTAACGACGACACTTTTGTTGTTGGCGGCCGACAAAAACCATTGACAAAGAAGCGTGTTAGTGCTATGATAGAGGATATGGTAAGAGGTATTACACCATTTGATGGCGAAGTTAAAAGAAACTATTTGAGGAATATACAACTAATTGATTTATCTCGTATCCCAGATAGCATTCGTAAAGATGTTATAGATACTTATAGTAATTATGAACGTAATGATCGTTCTAAGTTGCTCAATTACTTTATTAAGAGTAGACTGAAAAATTTAATGACTGATATACAGGAGTTTTAGATGAAAGACGGAATAGCCGAAGTTATTTTGAAGGCTAGTAAATTAAAAACTGAGAAAGAAAAGATTACATTTCTACAGAATAGTAATAAGACATGTGAGCCTTTAGCCACGGTTTTTCGATTGATGTTTGATCCAACAATCGTATTCGACCTACCTGAAGGGCCACCTCCATATACACCAAGTCCTAAAGCAAATGATTTACAGAATTTTCTGTATAGTGAATTCCGTAGAATTACTTATTTTATTAAAGGACAACATAAAAACATTAAGACTGCTAAACGTGAAACGTTATTCATTGAATTCTTAGAATCAATGGATCCAGACGATGCTAGTTTATTAGTATCTATTAAAGATAAGAAAAGCCCTTACAAGAGTATCACTAAGAATTTAATCAAGAAAACTTACAAGGAAGCGAAGGATTGGTAATGTCTAAAACTTTTAGAACCCACGGATCAAAATGGGATGATGATGATTATAACGACAGTCCAGTTCGGGTGAATAAATTTAAGAAGATTCGTGAGAGTCGTCAAAGACGTAGTATCGAAGAAAACTTACAATATGAAAATAATGATAATGCTTCAGAAAATACCAAATATTAAAAGAAAACGCGCTATCATTGTAGGCAATGGTACGTCTCGTTCTTCTTTTGATTTAAACAAGATACCACTTCTATCTGAAGTATATTCTTGTGGTGTTGCATATAAAGGATTAAAAGACTTAGATCGTATAAATCTTTATAATGTAACTATCGAAGAATATCGCAAAAAGATGCTAGAAGAAGCTAATCTTTTTAGTAGTAGTAGAATTTTATTTCCAGATGTAATAGAAGATCATGTCGAATCTTCTTTATATCATGGTCATACAGGTCCTAGACCTAGATCTAATACTGGTATGTACGCAATGAAATGTGCTATTCTTAATGGTAATTCAATCATATACATATTAGGATTTGATAGTCTTATCAAAGATGATACTAAACAATCAATAAGTAATATGTTTGATGGGGCCGCTGAAACTAGAACTAATGCAAAAGATAATCCAAATAGAATTCGATATCTAGATTGGTTTATGTCTCATAATAACTTAGTAGATTTTGTATTTGTCTTTGATAAGCAATATGAATTCTATAACTGTCAATCGACTAATATGCACGGATTATCATATGAATTGTTTGAGAAAGAATTAATTAATGAACAACCTTTTTGATCCGCTAGAAAGTGCTGGTAAAAAACAACTAACTATTTTCATAGGATATGATTCAAGAGAAGATATATGTGCTAAAATTCTAGCGCATACTATTCGTAATTTCAAATCTGATATTAGTTATAATATCATTCCATTAGTCTATAGTCAATTATATGCTTATGGATATACTAATAGAGAGTTGGACAAACGTGGTTCAACTGAATTCACTATGACTAGATTTCTATCTGCACCTATAGTTAATCGCGCCGCTTCCGCGACCTGGCGGCCATGGATGGCATCCAGTGGCCACGCCTTAGCATTGTTTCTTGATTGTGATATGATGTTTACTCGTTCTGTAGACGATCTTATCCTTGAAGCAGATCTTACTAAGCCAGTATCAGTTTGTAAACATGATTATACTTCTTCTTTTTCTTTTAAGATGAATAGAACTAATCAAGAATCTTATCCTAAAAAGAATTGGAGTAGTGTTACATTATGGAATTGTAATCATGAAGAAGTTTCTAATCTTACATTAGATTGGGCTAATATTAATGAACCATCTTACTTACATCGTTTTTCTGAATTTAAAGAAGAAGATATCGGTTCTTTAGACAAGCGATGGAATTATCTAGTTGGTGAAGGTATGGATAGAGAAGAATACTATGGATTAAAGAAAGATGAATTACCATACAATATTCATCATACACTAGGTTCTCCTGTATTTAGATTATATCAAGATTCAGAATATTCAGATTTATGGAAAGAAAATTTCAAAGATCTAATGAAACGCCCATTTGATGAAATTAGGGACACTGTTCGTAATAAATAGAACATGGAGACAGACTATACGCTAAACTCCCCGTGTATTGGAGTTTGCCATATCAACACTAAGACTAAGTTTTGCTTGGGTTGTTGGCGTACTTTACGGGAAGTAGCACATTGGTCTCGCTATGAAGATGATGAAAAGCGTAATGTTTTAGATACAATACAGACTCGTATGGCCAATAGATGATAATATATTATAGGAGAGTTAATGCCAAATTATACTTTTTTCAATGAAGAGACCGGCATGGAATGGGATGAGTTTTTGTCTATGGCAGACAGAGATACGTACATCTCCACACATCCACAAGTAAGACAAGTATTCAATTCCATGAACATCGTTGGTGGTGTTGGTGGTATTAAGAATGATGATGGTTGGGGTGAAGTTCTGCATAAAGTTTCCTCAGCACACCCAAACAGTGCTTTAGCTGCATCCATGGGTTCTAGTCAGTCAACAAAGGAGGTAAAGTCTAGGCGAGCAGTAGATAAATGGCGCGCTAAAAGGATTGCAAGGGGGGACGCTGCGGGATAGTATTTTTCAATCTAACATAGAGGTACGAATAATGTCCTTAGTTACTGTAGAAGAATTCAACAATAATATTACTCACTTTCCTGGAAGGCTTACAAGAAAACAAAAAAAACAAATTCGTAGAAATAATAATAATTCTTTAAAGTTACAAAATGTTGTACCGAAAACAGAAAATCAGGGGAAAACGTTTAAGCTATATAATAAAGAATACAATCTACTTCTACACGGTTTAGCAGGGACAGGCAAAACATACATATCTCTTTATCTAGCTCTATATGA
>Ga0209402_10006467_pt1 | contig 10218 bp, 8 predicted proteins | sample ArcticOcean_MG_C_3_FD_187437 | JGI IMG/M metagenome (GOLD analysis project Ga0209402, IMG submission 187437) | Marine microbial communities from western Arctic Ocean - ArcticOcean_MG_CB8_126 (SPAdes) (version 2) | ecosystem: Environmental > Aquatic > Marine > Oceanic | place: Arctic Ocean... | reverse complement strand
ATACTTATTTTGAAATACTGCGACCTGGAATTAATACCACAATACAAGATTGTGGCAGAAATCACTTATACCATATAGGAGTTACTATTAGTGGAGCAATTGATCAAAGAAACTATAAGTTAGCAAACAATCTTGTTAACAATAAACTAGATGAAGCCACAATCGAATTTGCATACCAAGGTCCATTATTAAGATTAATGAATGGAAAAATTAACTTTGCAATAACAGGGGATATATTTTTTAATATAATTAGAAATAACTCCAAGATTGAAGAAGGAAATTGCTATCAAAACTATATTTTAAATGACGGAGAACAAATAGATATTATTTCAACAAAAAAATCTGCATATGGATACTTATCAGTAAGTGGTGGATTTGTATTAGAAGAAACATGGGGAAGCTATTCGATTAATACAAAAGCACAAATAGGACCAAATGATGGAAAAAAATATTCTATTAATGAAAAAATTTTCATTAAAAAATCACATATAGAAAATATTAAAGATAAAAAAATAAATTATAAAGATTCTTTTGACAACATAATAAGAGTTATAAAAGGAACAAATTTTAATTATTTTTCTAATGAATCAAAAAATATTTTTTTTAATGAAGCATATTCTATAACACGTTTAGTAGATAGAATGGGAATGAGGTTGGATGGACCGAATTTAGAAAATATAGCAAATACAAATATTAAATCAGAAGGGTTGATTAGAGGAGTTATTCAAGTTCCTGCTGATGGGAAACCAATAATTTTACTTTCAGACCATGGAACTATTGGCGGTTACCCTAAGATAGCTGTAGTTATTTCAGCAGATTTAGACAAAGTTGCACAACTGACGCCTGGTTCCAAGATACACTTTAAAGAAGTAAATCTTGAAGAAGCAGAAAAGCTATTTAAAAACCACACAATAGAAACAAATAAATATTTAAATGAATATAGTTAGAAATCTTCCTGGTCCATTACTCATTTTTATGGGCGCACTTAGTTTAAGCTTTGGTGGTATAATAGTTAAATCATTTGAAGGATCAACGTTATGGCAAATATTATTTTGGAGATCAGTTTTTTTTTCTCTTACTGTTCTAGCTTTTTTAACTATTAGTTATAAAAAAAAATTATTTTCTTCATTTTATAAATCTGGTTTACCAGGTTTTTTTGGCGGCATTATTTTATCTACTGGGTTTTGTGGATATGTTTTTGCCATGTACAATACAACTGTTGCGAATACAAATTTTATAATTTCTACTCAAGTATTATTTCTAGCAATCTTTGGTTACTTATTTTTAAAAGAAAAAATTTCAACTATTACATTAGTTTCAATTATTTTAGCAATAACAGGTGTTCTTTTGATGGTAGGTAACTCATTGTCACCTGGAGAAATGTCAGGAAATATAGCAGCATTTAGTATGCCAATTACATTTGCTATTTTAATAATGTTAGTAAGAAAGTTTCCAAAGATAGATATGGTACCAGCACAATTTGTAGCTGGTATTTGTTGCTGCATAATTGGATTTTTACTTTCTGAAAAGATTATGATTTCACCACATGATATTTTTTTGGGATTTATAGCTGGTTTTTTTCAAGTAGGTTTTGGCTTTATATTTATTACTATAGGCGCACGAAGCACACCATCAGCAATGGTAGGTGTAATAATGTTATCTGAATCTATTTTAGGTCCAACTTGGGCATTTTTATTTGTTGGTGAAAGGCCTTCGCTATTTACTTTAATTGGAGGTGCAATAATTTTATTTTCAGTTTTACTTCAATTTTATTTCTTATTTTATTCAAATAAAAAAAAAGTTATTAATTGACTTTTGTTGTATCCTAATAGATTATTTGAATATGGGAGAGACTACAGAATAGCGTAGCGCCGAAGGAGCAACTACCCAGGAATCTCTCAGGCAAAAGGACCATAACATATTAACTCTGGAAAGAGATTAAATTCTCGCCGAAGGAGTAAAGCTCTCAGGCAAACATACAGGTGGGTATTAGAGAGTTAATGTGGAAATTAAAAAAACAGCACTAAATTTATTGCATAAAAAACAAGGAGCTAAGTTTGTTTTCTTTGCTGGTTATGAAATGCCTATTCAATATTCAGGAGGCATTATTGAAGAACATAAAGCTACGAGAGAGAAAGCTGGAATTTTTGATGTTTCACATATGGGTCAATTATTTATAAAAGGTGAAAACCAATTAGCAGCAGATCTAGAAAAAATTTTTCCAGTAGATTTAAAAAACATTTTATTAAATCAATCCAAATATAGTTTTTTAATGAATGAAGATGCTGGAATTCATGATGATTTAATTATTACTAAAATTAAAGATGGGTTTAATATTGTGCTTAATGCAGGATGTAAAAATTCAGATTTTAAGCTATTAAAGGAATTACTAAATAATAAATATGAAATGAATCTAAGAGATGATCTGTCACTTATAGCTATTCAAGGTCCAAAAGCTTGCGAAATATTAGAAAAAATAATCCCTGGAATATCTGATTTAAAGTTTATGAATGGTAATTCTTTTACTTACAAGGGTGAGAGTATCTATATTACTAGATCTGGTTACACAGGAGAGGATGGCTTTGAAATTTCTATTAAAAATGAAATAGCAGAAATATTTGTAGAAAAATTATTAAAAGAGGGAGGAAAATTAATTGGTTTGGGTGCTAGAGACACCTTAAGACTTGAAGCAGGTCTTTGCTTGTATGGTCATGATATGGACATTAATAAAAGCCCAGTTGAAGCAAATTTAAAATGGGCAATGTCTAAAAATAGAATAGCTGAAGGAGGATTCATTGGTTATCAAAAAATTAAATCTCAATTAGAAAATGGTGTAAAGAGAATCCGCGTTGGAATTAAGCCTGAGGGCAGAATAATAGCAAGAGAAAAGACAACCATATTCAGTGAAGATAACAAAAGTATTGGTGAAATTACGAGTGGAACATTTGGACCAAGCGTGAAGGCACCTGTAGCCATGGGATATATTGATAATTCATTTTCAAAAACAGATACAAAAGTTTTTCTTGAGATAAGAGGAAAAAAATATCCAGCAACTATAAGTAATTTACCATTTTATAAAAAAAGCTATGTGAAAGGAGCAAACAAATGAGTGAAGTAAAATTTTCTAAAGAACATGAGTGGATTAAATTAGAGGTAGATATAGCAACAATAGGAATTACGAAACATGCAACCGAGATGCTGGGGGATATTGTTTTTGTAGAGTTACCAGAAAAAGGCTCTTCAGTTGAAAAAGATGGTAATGCAGGAGTAGTTGAGTCTACTAAAGCTGCTAGCGATGTTTACACGCCAGTTTCAGGTGAAGTTATTGAATGCAATCAATCAATAGTAGATGATCCTGCAAAAATTAACACAGACCCAGAAAATGAAGCTTGGTTTTTTAAGCTTAAGATCAAAGATAAAACCGAACTAGATTCTTTAATGAATAAGGAAGAATATGATAAATTTGCTAAAGATAGTGGTAATTAAATGTTACAAAATTCTCAAAAAGATTTTATTCAAAGACACATAGGGCCATCAGAAGAAGATCAAAAGATCATGCTTAAAGAATTAGGTTATGAAAATTTAGATGAGTTAATATCAAAGACTGTACCTGAAAAAATTTTACTAAAAGAAGGCTTAAGCATTGGTGATTCTAACTCTGAGTATAAGGCCCTTAGAAAATTAAAAGATATTTCAAAAAAAAATAAAGTTTACTCAAGCTTTATTGGAATGGGTTATTATGGAACTTATACTCCATATGTAATACTTAGAAATATCTTAGAAAATCCAGGATGGTATACTTCTTATACTCCTTATCAGCCAGAGGTAGCCCAAGGAAGACTTGAAATGTTATTAAATTTTCAACAGATGGTAATAGATTTTACAGGTATGGATATTGCTAATGCCTCTCTTTTAGACGAAGGTACAGCTGCTGCTGAGGCTATGGGATTAAGTTACAGAATATGCAAAAATGATTCAAAAAAGGTCTTTGTTTCAAAAGACTGTCACCCACAAACTATTGATATAATTAAAACAAGAGCTGAACCATTAGGATTAGAGATAATAGTTGGAGATGAAGATAAAGACATTAATGAAAATATTATATGTGGAATTATACAGTATCCAGGAACATTAGGTGACATTAAAGACCCTAGTGAAGCTATTAGCAAAATACACAACCAAAACGGTAAAGCTGTTTTAGTTTGTGATTTATTGGCACTTGCTAAACTTAAAACACCTGGTGAATTAGGAGCGGATATTGCGGTTGGTAGTTCACAACGTTTTGGTATTCCAATGGGTTATGGTGGTCCACATGCAGCATTCTTTGCTACTAAAGACGAATATAAAAGATCAATGCCAGGAAGAATAGTGGGAGTTTCAGTTGATAGACATGGCAATAAAGCTTTTAGGTTGGCATTACAAACAAGAGAACAGCATATAAGAAGAGAAAAAGCTACAAGCAATATTTGTACAGCTCAAGCATTACTTGCAATAGTTTCCGCTGCTTATGCTATTTATCATGGTCCTAAAGGTATTAAAAAGATAGCAGAAAGTGTATCACAATTAACAAAAAATTTTGCAGATAAGTTGAAACAATCAGGCTACGAGCTTTATTCAGACAACTTTTTCGATACCGTTACAGTAAAGTCATTAGATAAAACAGATAAAATTTATAAAAATGCATTAGATCAAGGAGTAAATATCAGAAAAGTAAATTCTGAAATGTTAGCAGTTTCGTTTGATGAGAGAAAAAACCTATATAGAACAAATCAATTATTAAAAATCTTTAATTGTTCAGAGACAATTAAAGAAACAATGAATGAAAGCTTATCTAATTTGCCAAAAAATTTATTAAGAACTTCAACATATTTAGATCACCCAGTATTTAATAGCTATCATTCAGAAACAGAAATGCTTAGATATTTGAAGAGATTAGAAGACTCAGATATAGCATTAAATAGATCAATGATAGCATTAGGCTCATGTACAATGAAATTAAATTCAGTTTCTGAAATGACACCAGTCACATGGAAGGAATTTTCACAACCACATCCTTTTTCTCCTGTTGAGCAAATGGACGGTTATAGAGAATTATTCACTGATTTAAAAAACTGGTTAAGATCAATAACTGGATTTTCTGGTGTTTCATTGCAACCAAATGCTGGAGCGCAAGGTGAATTTGCTGGTTTGATGGTAATACGTAAATTTCATGAAAAAAATGGTAATCAAAATAGAAATGTTTGTTTAATTCCAAGCTCTGCACATGGCACAAACCCAGCAAGCGCACAAATGGTTGGTATGAAAGTTGTAGTTGTTAATTGCGACCAACATGGAAATGTAGATTTTGATGATTTAAAGAAAAAAACAGAAGAACATTCAGATAATTTAGCAGCATTAATGGTAACTTATCCATCAACGCATGGAGTTTTTGAAGAAAAAATAACAGACATTTGTGAACTCATTCATAAAAATGGAGGACAAGTTTATATGGATGGAGCAAATCTAAATGCATTAGTTGGAATTGCAAAACCTGGAAATTTTGGTCCAGATGTTTGTCATATTAATTTACATAAAACATTTTGTATACCTCATGGTGGAGGTGGGCCTGGAATGGGACCAATTGCATGTAAGAAACATTTAGAAGTATTTTTGCCCAAGCATTCAGTGATTAAAGATTGTGGTCCTATAACAGGAATTGGTGCGGTCTCGGCTGCACCATGGGGAAGTTCAAGTATTCTATCAATCTCCTGGATGTATATAAAAATGATGGGATCTGAAGGATTAAAAAAAGCATCACAAGTAGCTATACTTAATGCAAATTATATTGCACATAAATTAAAAGATTCTTTTCCAATTTTGTATAAAGGTAAAAGTGGAAATGTAGCTCATGAATGTATTATTGATATTAGGAAAATAAAAAGTGAAATGGGAATAACTGAAGAAGATATAGCTAAAAGATTAATTGATTTTGGTTATCATGCTCCAACGATGTCCTGGCCAGTAGCAGGTACAATGATGATTGAGCCTACAGAAAGTGAAAGTTTAGCAGAAATTAATAGATTTTGTTCAATACTTCATAAAATTAAAGAAGAAATAGATAAAATTCAATCAGGAGTATTTGATAAGACTGATAACCCTCTTAAGAATGCGCCACATACACACGTTGAATTAGTATCTAATAAATGGGATCATAAATACGAAAGAGAAGAGGCTGCTTATCCTTCAGAATTTTTAAGAACAACTAAATATTGGCCTCCAGTTGCTAGAGTAGATAATGTTTACGGTGATAAAAACTTATTTTGCACTTGTCCATCAATGGATGAATACAAAGACACAGCCGCTTAGAAGTTTATTAAAATGAAAATCGCTGTAGTAGGATCGGGAATATCTGGATTAAGTGCCGCATATTACTTATCCAAAAAACATAAAGTAGATTTATTTGAAAAAGAAAATCAATTTGGTGGTCACACAAACACAGTAAAAGTAATTTATAATAATAAAAAAGAAATAGCAGTAGATATTGGTTTTATGGTTTTTAATCAAAAAACATATCCAAATTTAATTAATTTTTTTTCAGAAAATAAAATTGAAATTGAAAAAAGTGACATGTCATTTTCAGTATCAGTAAGTGGAAGTGACATAGAATATTGTGGCAAAGGTATACAGGGAATTTTTTCTAATAAAAAGAACTTATTTAATCCAAAATTTATAAAAATGTTTTTTGAAATAATTAGTTTTTACAAAAACTGTGAAAAAATAGATATTGAAAAAAATAACTCAAAAACATTAGGAGAATATTTAAAAGAAATAAAAATTTCAGATTATTTTATCAATTATCATATTATTCCAATGGTATCAGCAATTTGGTCAATGCCTCCATATGAAGCGTCACAAATGCCATTAATATTTTTTTTAAATTTTTTTAAAAATCATGGTTTGTTTAAATTAAAAGATAGACCTCAATGGTATACAGTAGCAAATAGAAGCAAAACATATGTTAATAAAGTTATCAATCAAATTAGTGGAGAAAATTTTAAAAATTACAATATAAATAAAATTGTCAGAAGTGATTTGGGAGCAAAAGTTTTTTATGGAGAAGATAACGAGTTTTTTGATTATGATAAGGTTGTAATTGCAACCCATGCTGATGAAGCATTAAAGATAATTGAAAATCCAACAGCTGATGAAGTGTTAATATTAAAAAATTTTAAGTATAGAGAAAATGTTGCCATTATCCATTTTGACGAAACTATCATGCCAATAAATAAGAAAGCCTGGTGCTCTTGGAATTCTTCAATGAGCACAAACAATATTGAAAAAACAACAGTTACATACTGGTTAAATCAGTTACAAAATTTAAAAATAGATAAAGATATATTTTTAACAATAAATCCATTTCGAGAAATACCTAGTGATAAAACATTCAAAAAGCTTATATTTACTCACCCTTATTATGATGTGGAGGCATTATCTAACCAGAGCAAACTATATAAAATTCAAAATAAAAAAAATACTTTATTTTGTGGAAGTTATTTTGGTTACGGTTTTCATGAGGATGGAATAAAATCCTCAATTGAAATGCTGAAAACACTTAATGATTGAAAATTCGTTTATTTATACAGGATCAGTAACCCATAAAAGATTTAAGCCAAAAATACATTCTTTTAACTACAAAGTATTTTCTTTGCTTATAGATTTATCAGAAATAGATTTGCTGGACAAAAATTTAAAAATATTTTCTTATAATAAATTTAATATTATAAGTTTTTACAATAAAGATCATGGACCAAGAGATGGAAGCTCTCTTAAAAATTGGGTTGTAGATAATTTAAAAAAAAATAATATAGAAACAAATGACATCCAGATAAAACTTTTATGTTATCCAAGGATATTTGGTTATGTATTCAATCCATTAAGTGTTTTTTATATTTATGATAAATATTCAAATTTAGTATCAATCTTGTATGAAGTTAAGAATACATTTGGTGAACAGCACACGTATATTTTCAAAACCAAAAAAGATCAAAATTTAATACAACATGTGTGTAAGAAAAAATTTTATGTTTCACCCTTTATAGAAATGAATTGTATGTATTTTTTTAGACTATTAAAACCTGGTAATAAAATTTCTGTGATTATTGATTTACAGGACCCAGAAAGTAAAATTCTTTATGCCGCACAGGATGGTGTTAAAAGTGAATTAAATAACAAAACTTTAATTAAATCTTATTTAAAACATCCATTAATGACATTTAAAATTATTCTAGTGATACATTTTGAGGCATTTAAATTGTGGACAAAAGGAATTAAATTCATAAAAAAAAAAATAAAAATTAAGAATAATATAACAATCGAAAATTAATGTTGATTTATAAAATTTCTGATTCAATCGTATTTAATGCATTAAAAAATATTAAGCATGGTTTTCTTGAGATTACAAAAACTAATGGAGAAATCCTAAAATTTGGCAATCCTGAAGATAATTTAAAAGTTTCTATAGTGATCACAAATGAAAGTCTTACTTATAATTTGATTAAAAATGGAAGCACAGGCCTAGGAGAATCATATATGAAAGATTTTTTTACAACAAATAATCTTTCTGATTTAATTGAACTAACTGCCAAAAATGTAAAGATTATTTATAAATTCTCAGGTATTTTTGATTTGTCATTGATTAACTTTATTAAAAACAAAATTATAAAAAACACAAAAAGTCGAAGTAAAGAAAACATAGCCAAACATTATGATTTAGGAAATGATTTTTTCTCTCTATGGCTTGATAAAACTTTAACCTACTCAAGTGCTATATTTGATAACCCTAAACAAGATCTTTTTGATGCCCAGAACAATAAATATCAAAAATTAATTGATCTTTTAAAACCAGCTACTGGCAGTAAGGTCTTAGAAATTGGATGTGGTTGGGGTGGTTTTGCTGAGTATTTGGGCACTAATTATGATGTTAAATTAGATTGTATAACTATTTCAAAAAAACAATTCGAGTTTGCAAAAGAAAGAATTCATAAATGTGGACTTAATGAGAAGGTCAATATTGAAATAAAAGATTACAGAGATTTAAAGAATAAATACGATTATATAGCATCTATAGAAATGATAGAGGCGGTTGGTCAAAATTATTTAGATAGTTATTTTAATACAATTAAGAATAATTTAAAACCATCAGGTACGGTGGGTATCCAAGCTATAACTATCGATGATAGTTTGTTTAATCGATACAAAAATAAACAAGATTTTATCCAAAAATATATTTTCCCTGGTGGTTTTCTGCCATCTAGAAATGAATTACAAAATTATGTTGATACTAATGGTTTAAAATTCGGTGAATATAATTCATACGCAAATCATTATTCCGATACTTTAATTATTTGGAGAGAGGTATTTAATAAAAAGTGGGATTTAATTAAAGAACAAGGTTTTGATTTAACTTTTAAAAGAATGTGGCAATTTTATCTTTCTTATTGTGAGGCTGGTTTTAAATCAAAAAATATAGATTTGATTCAATTCTCATTATGCAATAAATAAACTTATGAAAATTATATTTGCTTTCATTATTACAATCTTATTAACTAGCTGCTCAGAAAATAATATGAAACCAGTAGACTTTAAAGATCAAAAACCAAGATTAATTATAGAAGATTATTTATCAGGCAATGTAAAAGCTTGGGGAATTCTACAAAATAGATCAGGAAAGGTAACACGACAGTTTTCTGCTGATTTAAATGGTAAATGGGATGGTAAGCAATTAATTTTAGATGAAAAATTTATTTGGAACGATGGTGAAGTTCAAAAAAGACAGTGGACTATTGATAAGATTGATGAACATCACTATGAGGGTACAGCTGGTGATGTAGTAGGCAAAGCTAAAGGATATTCTTATGGACCTGCATTTAAATTTGAGTATGTTTTATTAGTACCTATTAAAGGCAAAGAGATGAAGATTACATTTGATGACTGGATATTTATGCAAGATGAAAGAGTTGCAATCAATAGAGCAACAATGACTAAGTTTGGTATAAAGGTTGCTGAACTTACAGTTATGTTTGTTAAGGATTAGTAATTTATTTTTTTCATCCCTTTTTCCATAATTTTAAAATAAACATTATTTGGAAGTATTCTTAATATTTTCATTATAAATGTAAAAGCTTTTGGAAAGTGAATCTCAAATCCTTTTTTCTTGATTAAGCCTAGGTAGATTTGTTT
>Ga0209402_10006465_pt1 | contig 10220 bp, 9 predicted proteins | sample ArcticOcean_MG_C_3_FD_187437 | JGI IMG/M metagenome (GOLD analysis project Ga0209402, IMG submission 187437) | Marine microbial communities from western Arctic Ocean - ArcticOcean_MG_CB8_126 (SPAdes) (version 2) | ecosystem: Environmental > Aquatic > Marine > Oceanic | place: Arctic Ocean... | reverse complement strand
AAAAATGCGTGATGCAGGAGTAAAAGCTCATGAAGCAGGCGATCATGCTACGTCTGAAGAGTTATTAAATAAAGCTCTTGAACTTTTTAAAAGCTAGTAGATAATATTATAGGGGCGCCTAGCAACAGAGCGCCCCATAAATATGAGTTTAAAAATTAATAAAATTCTTGATTTTTGGTTTGTGGAGACATCTGCTGAACAAAAATTTAAAAAAGATTTAAAATTTGATCAAATTATAAAAGATAAATTTTTGAATGACTACGAATTAGCGAGCCAAAGTAAACTGGATGATTGGCAGGGTACTGACAGGGGTTGTCTTGCTTTAATTATTTTGCTTGACCAGTTTTCAAGAAATTTATTTAGAGAAAGTAGCAAATCCTTTGAACAAGACGAAAAATCAAGATCAGTCTTACATAAAATATTAGAAAGTAATTTTTTAGACACAATGAATGAAAGTGAGAGGTTATTTGCTTTATTACCATTTATTCATAGTGAGAATATTTTAGACCATGAAAAGGCATATGTGTTAATGGAAAAGTATTTGAAAGATCATTCAGAATTAGACAAAATAAAAAAATTTTGGTTAGACCACACCACGGCTATAAAAAGATTTGGTAGATACCCACATAGAAATAAAGTTTTAAATAGGGTGTCTTCAGACGATGAAATTGAATTTTTAAAATCCCCAAACTCATCATGGTAAAATAACTTTATTGAGTCCAATAACCGTAAACACATCTTGTTCCATTTCTCGAGCAGTCATAAGTGTCATGCAGAACACCGTTTTTAACTACAGTTATATGTTTAGAGCAAGATACAATAAGAGTACCGCTTGGAAGTTCTTCTTTTTTTAAATGCACCTTACAACCTTGCCCTATAAACATTGTTGGAGTCCATCTCCAGCCTAATTTTTCTAGATACTTCTTGAGAACAACTCTATGCGTTCCAGTTCTAGGGCTGTCATTTTTTTGTTTTAAACTTCTAGCAAGCTTTGTTTTAGAGCTAATTCTAAAATTTTCGTTTGCATTATATAAATCTTGATAAACTTTTTGATAACTCATGCCTGTTACTATGGCAATAGAACGTACAACGCAGTCTCCAGCCTTGCCTTTGTAGCCAGCCGCAGACCTTCCCCCGTCGTCAACCTTGAGTTTCAAATTGCTTCTTGAAAATAATCTTTTAAAAAACATAGTGTTTATTTATAATTTAAGTATCTATTTCTAACAATAACTGATATAAAAGGTTTTTTAGATACTGCCAAATAAAATTAAACTTCATTACTTCGGCAAGTATTTTTCGGAAAGTACCCATCTAAAGAGACTTGATTATTCATGCTATTTTGCCTGAATAATGAAACCAATTTATTATGACTATAAAAAATATAACAGACAAGCCAATTTCAACAATAGCTGCCATTATACCATTTAAAAAAAATAACATTTTTCCTATTAAAATTAATAAATCAATTGAAATAGTTGTTGTTCCTAATTTTGGTGACGTAAACGCACATCAAGACAACGTGGGAATTATACTAGAAGAAAAAAAAATTTTAAGAATTTTATCTAAACGTTATAAAAATGTTTTAATTACAGAGATTAATTCTGAAGAAGATTTGGAAAAACTGGTAATAAGAAAGCCCGATCTAGTATTTTCTGGTGTTAAATATTTTTATTTTAACAACAGAAATATATGGCTTAATGATTATCTAGAAATGTACGGCATTCCTTATATAGCTTCTAGCAAAGCCGCACTAGACAATGAAAGTGATAAAAATAGGGCAAAAAAAATTATGCAAAAGGCTAAAATTAAAACAGCAGATTTTTTCATAACTACACCAGGAGAGTACAAAACATCATTGTCCATCCCTATTGCCTTCCCCCTTTTTATAAAACCAGTAACAGGTGGTGATAGTCGGGGCATTGATGCGAATTCTATTGTATATGATTTTTTAAGTTTTAAAGCAAAAGTTTTAGATATTAAACTAAAACATAATTTACCCTCTCTTGTGGAAACATATTTGCCAGGAAAGGAATACAGCGTAGGTATTTTTGAAGACAGTGCGACTGGAGATCTGAGAGCTATGCCCATAGAAATTGTTGTGAAGAAAAACATAAATGGTCATCGTATTCTTGATTTTGATGCTAAAAAAGATGATGAAGAAAAAGTAATTGCAGTTACTGATATTAAAATTTTTAACAAACTTTCTAAATTAGCAAAAATTTCGTTCAAAGCTCTAGGTGGCAAATCTTTAGGAAGAATAGATATTAAAATGAATCATCGTGGCACTCCTCATTTTATGGAAGCCAATCTTATGCCAGGTCTTAGAAAAGGATATTTCTATAGATCGTGCGTTCTAAATCTTGATATGAATTATGATGATATGATTTTTAGTATTGCTAATACTGGACTATATTCACATTAATATTTTTCTTTTAATTTAGATATTTGTAGGATTTTTATTTTCTTTAAACCCCAAAACTATTAATCTAATTCCTGCTTACGCTTTGTTAATTATTGCAATTATTTTTGCATTCTCATCTTTTATCTAATATAAAATTACATAGTACAATTAGAAACAAAATCCACAAAGAAGAGATAAAAAATTAGTTTAGTATGAACAAAGATCCTTTAATTGTTATTAATAATGAAAAAATTTTTACTCAAAATAAAGATTTTTATTGTGACAATCTTGATATAAAGGTACTTACTGAAGGTTTAAGCGAACATCACCAATTACAATTTATTGCTAGAAAAGCAAACAAAAAAAGCAATCATAAAGTAGAAATAGACAATATAAGCGCAGCATCAAATATTTTTACATTTATTTATTTAATTTTAAAATCTTTTAAAATTAATAAAGCAAACTATTTAATAATAGGAATAAATCCTTATAGTTTTTTTTCATTTTTTATCTTATTTTTATTTAGAAAAAAAATTTATACATACTTACGAAGTGATGGTTATAAAGAGTATCGACATATTTTAGGATCCTGGTCTATTTGGATCTATCATATTATGTTTAAGATAGTTACAACAGGTTCTACTGTAATTGTGCTTAACAGAGCCTTATATAATAAAAAAAATTGCTATTTAATTAATTCATCGCGATTAGACGATTTGTGGTTTAAAGAAAATAAAAAAGCTTCCCTGGATAAAATTAAATTATTATATGTTGGTAGAATAAATCCTGAAAAAGGTATTTTTGATTTTATTAAAATATTTGAGCAATTAAAACTAGATATCCAATTTTCTATTGTTGGTGATTCTAAAAATTTAAGAATTGAAAATAAAAATATAAACCTTTTAGGTTATGTTTCGGACCCAAAATCTTTAATTGATATTTACGATTCTCATAATATCTTAGTTCTACCCTCATTTACGGAAGGGCAACCTTATATTTTGGATGAATGTCTTTCAAGAAAAAGGCCAATTATAATATTTGAAGATATAATCCATACAATTAAAAATAGAAAAGGTATTTTTGTTTCAAAGAGAGATGCAAAATCTTTTTCAGAAAATGTTAAATATATTATGAATAATTATGATGAAATTCAAAAAAATATTGAAAAAAATAAATTTAATACAAAAAAAGAAATGATAAAAGAAATCTCTGATATTTTGATATAAAAATATATATGAACGAAAGTTATAAAAAAATTTGGATTACTGGAGCAAGTAGTGGCATTGGTAGAGAATTATCTTTAAAATTTGCATCTAAGGGCTGGAAAGTTGCAGCCTCTGCAAGACGGGAAAATTTACTAAAAAATTTAAACCAGCTAAATAATAATATAGAACCGTTTCCTTTGGACGTTACAAATAATAAAGATGTAAAAGAAACATTTAAAAAAATCCTAGATAAATTTGTAGATCTAGATGTTTGTATTTTTAATAGTGGAATATATTTAAGAAATGAAGAAAATATGAATATAGATGGAATGAAAAAAATTTTTTGTACAAATTTTTTTGGTACAGTCAATTGTATAGATACAGTTCTGGAATATTTTAAAATAAAAAAAGGGGGCCATATTTCTATTATGGGTTCTACAGCAGGCTACAGGGGTTTGGGTTCTATTTCTGGATACGGGGCCTCTAAAGCAGCTCTAATAAACTTGACCGAATCTCTTTATTTAATGATGAATAATTATAATGTTAAAGTTACATTAATTAACCCAGGTTTTGTCCAAAGCCCCATAACAGACAAAAATGATTTTAAAATGCCCTTTTTAGTAAAGACTGAAGATGCGGCAAATAAAATCTATACAGAAATAATAAAAGAAAAAAAATTCGAAATTGCTTTTCCTGCAATTTATACTAGTTTATTAAAGATATTAAAAATAATGCCTTATAAAATATACTTTCCATTTATGATAAAAAAGATTATTTACAAACTGCTTTATAAAGAAAAGAAAAAATAAAATAAAATAAAAAATGGCTAAAATTTTATTAGTAAATCCACCCTTTTACCGACTTTTAGGTTCCCACTATAATGCTAATTCTTTAGGAATTGCCTATATAGCCTCATACCTTAATAAAAGGGGGCACGATGCATGGCTTTATAATGCCGATTTTGTAAGTGATGAAAATTATGGAAATTTAAAAAAGCTATTTCAAAATTTTAAAAATTATAAAAATTATTTTAAAGATGCAGAGAATCCTTTATGGCATGAAGTGAAAGATAAAATTTTATCATTTAAGCCTGATTGGGTAGGATATACTTCATACACAGCAAACATAACTGCAATAAAAATAATTTCTGAAAAAATACGTTTAGCTAATCCAGATATAAAACAAATCGTGGGAGGAGTGCATGCAACTCTTGATAAAAATATTTTAAATTCACTAACATCTGTAGACTATAGTGTTCAAAGAGAAGGTGAAGAAGCTATGTTAGCTTTAGTAGAAAATAAAGATCCAAAAGTTATTCCTGGCGTAGTATCAAGAGGTAAAACTAGTCTTATTAACAATGGTATAGCACCTGTAATTCAAAATATAGATAATTTGCCTTTTCCTGAAAGAGATAAATTTTGGGGTATTAAAGAAGAAGAGAAAAAACACGTGGACGTTTCTTATATTTGCACGATTAGAGGATGTCCTTACAAGTGCACTTACTGTGCGTCTCCTTTTCATTGGGATAGAAAAACAACTCGTCTTCGCTCTCCAGAGTCAGTTATTGAAGAAATGATACATCTTAAAAAAAACTATTGGAATGCTGCAAAGTTTGATTATGCTGCATCTGCTAACATTTCTGACAAAGAATCATTAAAGATCAAAGATAATACTATAGTATATTTTGTAGACGATGTTTTTACCGTAAATAAAAAACGTGTAAAAAAACTTTTAAGAATGATCATTGATCAAAAATTAGAAATGAAATGGAAATGTGAAGCTAGAGCTGACCATTTGGATGACGAAATATGTGAATTGATGGCAGAAGCTGGCTGCGAAAGAGTTAAAATTGGTTTTGAATCAGGAAGTAATAAAATTTTAAAACAAATACAAAAACTTGAAACTAGAGAAGAAATGCTAATTGGTGCAAACATGTTAAAAAAAGCTGGTGTACCATTTTCTTGTTATCTAATGACAGGATTTCCAGGTGAAACAGATGAAGATGTTAAACAAACGATTGATTTTGCAAAAAAAGTTGAAGCAGATTATTATTCTTTATCTGTTTTAGCTCCTTATTACGGAACTGAGCTTTACGATCAGCTTATAAAAAATGGGCACGCTTTAGACAAACAACCTTGGGAATATTTTTTTCACCAATCACCCAATCTTATGGTTAATGATAAAATATCAAATAAAGTCTTGCAAGAATACTTAGCGCTTTCCGAACTTAACAAAAACGATAAAAAAAGACGGGGATATATTTAGTGGACTACCACTAAAATGCTTTCACGATTTAAAATAATTTAATGTTAAAAAATATTTTGGTAACAGGTGGCAGCGGCTTTATAGGTAGCCATGTTGTTGATCATTTAATTAAAAAAAAATACAGTGTTACAGTTATAGATTTAATTAAGCCAAAAAGAAAAGATGTTAAATTTATTAAATCTAGTATTTTAAACAAAAAATTAATAAGACTAGCTTTAAAAAAAAATAAAATAATTTTTCATTTAGCTGCTGTTTCAGATATTAATAAAGTCAAAGATATTCCCACAGAAACAATTGAAACAAATATTCTTGGAACCACACTTCTTCTTGACGAAGGAAGAAAAGCTAATATTAAAAGATTTATTTTTGCAAGCACATACTATTCTTATAGAGACGCTGGAAACCTTTACACAACATCAAAAATTGCCTCTGAATCAATAATTAAAAATTATAGTTTTCTTTATGGTTTAAAATATACAATTTTAAGATATCCTACTGCATATGGTCCAAGAAATAGACAAGTAGATGCAATTTCAATATTTGTGAAACATGCTTTAAAAAATTCAAATTTAATTATTCATGGAAACGGAAACCAAGAGCGCAATTATCTTCACGTGGAAGATTTAGGAGAAGCATCTGTGGCTGCTATTAATAAAAAATTAATAAATAAAACTATAACTCTTATATCAAGCAAAAATATAAAAATAATTAACCTTGCAAAAAAAATTATAAAACTAGCAGAATCAAAATCAAAAATAGTATTTAATAAACAAAAAAAGCGTTTAGATGATTTTACCTCAGCCACCCTTAATATCAAAAAAAAATATATTTTACATGAATGGAAACCAAAAAATAATTTAAATAGCGGTCTACTTAAATATATCAAGTATATAAAAAGTAATACTATTAAATAAAAACTTGCACAAATAGTTTTGGATTATAAGTTTTTTTTTAGAAATTTATTTTTTATCAGTGTTAGACAAATCTGCTGCAGTTGTTGGATCAAGTTCAATACCTAACGGTGTTATATTTCTATGAAGTGGAGTAAAAGTTGAGTCTGGATTGTCTGCATATTCTCTTCTTGTTATTCTATACATTCCAAATAATCCAATCAATAAATGGCCAATTCCTAAAAAAATAAAAAATCCATTAGGCCCGTATGAGTTCATAAAAAGCGAAGCAAGAAATGGTCCAAACATCGCACCAATTCCAAATATAATTTGCATTCCAGCTCCAGCTGCAACAAATCTTTCTTTATCGACAAAATCATTTACATATGCAAGATTAAGAGTAAACATTGGCAGAGCAAAGCCTGCGTATAGAGTGACAAAAGTTAAAAATATTATTTTATCCATTCCAACAGTTGATGCTAAATACATATTTTCCAAGGCGGTCCCTGAAGTTAAAATAGAAAGAATACAAAAAAGAGCAGAAAGAAATGTGCATCCTATAATAATTAATCTTCTATCTTTCGTGTCTGAAAAATAGCCTATGGGGAATTGAAAGACAGCTCCAGCTATTGTAATTAAAAATAGAAAAAGAGATATTTCAAAAATTGTAAAATTCAATGAGGATGCATATACAGCCCCGTATCCAAATATAGCAGAATGTATCAAACCAGTGCATAACATACTAAATGTTCCTAATGGTGAAATTTTATAAAGTTGCTTTATTTTCATAAAGACTATTTTTTTAAATTTTGGCGCTGCTCTTTTTGTAAGAAGTATAGGAACTAAGGCTATAGAAAATAACAATGAAGTTAATATGAAAGGTTCATATTGTTCTGGCCTATTAAAATTTAATAAAAGTGTTCCAATACCCAATCCAGTAAATGTTATAAACATATAAATTGAAAGCACTCCCCCACGATTTCTATTCGTAGCTCTATCATTTAGCCAACTTTCTGTAACTATATAAACACCTATAAGACTGAAGCCTGTTAAAAATCTTGCAAGCGTCCAAACAACAGGATTTACAAATATTGCGTGAATCAAAATTGCTAGAGAAGCCATAGATGCAAAAGCTGCAAAAACTCTAATATGCCCGACTTTACTCACAAGGTTAGGAATCATATTGGCTCCCACAAAATACCCTAAGTAATAACCTGACATTATTATTCCAGTAGTTATAAAACTAAAATCTTCTATAACAGATCTTACTTGTAATAAGTTTCCTTGAAATCCATGAGCTGTAATAAGTATCGCAAAACCACTGAATAAAGCCCATGAGTTTTTAAAAATTTTAAACATAATTGATGAGTAATTATGCTTTCATGATAAAAAATGCAACTAGTAAATTTATAGATCTATGTTTTTTTTAAAGATAAAATTGAGTGTATAGTAATTGTTATTATAATCAGAATTCCTCCAATTATTGTTTCAATACTAGGTTGTTCTAAAATAACAAACCATACCCACAAAGGACCTAAAATGGTTTCCATAAGAAAAAATAGGTTAACTTCTGCAGCAGTTATAAATCTTGGCGCTATAGTTACTAGAACAAATGGAACAGCCACACACATTACACACATAAGGGGAACAATTATAATATCATTACCTACCAAACTTAAATTATCAGAAAAATAAAAAGCTGTAAGAGCGACTAGCAGTTTACCAAACATAGCAGATGGAACTAAGTCTATTTTTTTTGCTGATCTAACAATTACTGCGCCAACAGCTAAACCAAACGCTGTAAGCAAACCTAAAGCATTTCCTAGTATATCACCCGCATCTATAGCATCAAAAAAGATATAAATTACAGCTAAGGTAGTAACAATTATAGCTACCCAAGTTTTTTTATCTGGAATTTCTTTTAAAAATACAAAACTCAGAACTGCAGAAAGCATTGGAGCTAAAGCAATCATAATAAGAGTATTAGCAACGTTGGTATTTTCTATAGAAATTACAAATGTGATATTAGTTACTGTAAAAACAAGGGCGTATGCTATGCCACGCCAACCATTACTTAAAGTTTGTTTAATTAAATTAGTTTTATAAATAAATAACAAACCAATAAAAACAACAGAAAATGGAATAAAACCTCTATAAAAAATCAAATTCCATGAATTAATACTAGCTAAACGAATTAAAAGAGAATCTGGCGTCAAAAACATGACAGCCGTAAATGCCATTAGCATTCCTTTTTTTTGATCGTTAAATTGCATAATTCTTCACAACTAAATTTAACTCTTCTATAGTTTTAATTTTATTTGAACATGTCTGATTTTTACAAACAATCAAATAATTTTCTTTTGAATCTTCTTTATAAATTAAAGTTGAGGCCCTTAAATAATTTTTTTTCACATACTGGTGAAGTTCTTTATATTTGTTAATATCGCCGAAAAAAGTAAATGTTTGTAGATGCTCACACATATCCATATTTTTTATATAGCTAACCATTTGAGTTGATTGCAAATTAAGAAAAGAGTGAAAGCTTTGTGATAGCTCTTTAGTTATGTTTTGCCATTTTAAATCACCAGTTATCGCCTCAAGTTTTTTGCAGCTTAATAAAAATATGCTATTACCATTTGGTATGTTGCTATCATTTATATCAGAAGGAGGAACAAAAAGATCATTTTTATCAATAAGATTTTTTTGTAAAATTTTGTTACTTTTATCATAAAATAAATCCCAAGTTTTTTGAGCCATTACTTTAGCATCATTTAAATAATTTAATTCTCCTGTAATTTCATAAAAGTTAATCATTAATTGAATAAGGTAAGCATAGTCATCTAAAAAAACTTTAACCCCTTCTTTATCTTTATAACAATGATAGACTTCTTCCTTTGTAAGCTTTTTTATTATGTTATAGTTTTTCAATGATAATCTTTTCCATTCTTCTTTGTCAAAAACTTCTGCAACAAAAATTAAAGTACTTATCCAGTAAGCATTTAGATCAATTTGGGTTTTGTCATCAAAGAAAGGTTTTGTTCTTTTTTCCCTTATATTTAAAAGTTTATTTCTTATTACTTTAAGTTTTGCTCGATCTTCATTTGATGGTTTAATACTTTTTTCTATAAGAATATTTTTACCTTCCCAATTTCCATTTTCAGATATATCGTAAAATTTAGCAAAAAGATCATAATCTTTTTCAAGCACATTTCTTAATTCTTTATCTTCCCAAACATAGTATTTACCTTCCACACCTTCGCTATCAGCGTCATAGGCAGACCCCAAAAGATCTTCGTTATTTTTAAATGCTTGATTAACAAATTCTACAGTTTCTACAAGTTTCTCTTTGTAGTATTCGTTAGGTTCTTCAATATAAAATTGACCTAGTAAATTTACAAATAAAATATTGTCATAAAGCATTTTTTCAAAATGTGGAGCTATCCATCTGTTATCTGTCGA
>Ga0209402_10006460_pt1 | contig 10224 bp, 7 predicted proteins | sample ArcticOcean_MG_C_3_FD_187437 | JGI IMG/M metagenome (GOLD analysis project Ga0209402, IMG submission 187437) | Marine microbial communities from western Arctic Ocean - ArcticOcean_MG_CB8_126 (SPAdes) (version 2) | ecosystem: Environmental > Aquatic > Marine > Oceanic | place: Arctic Ocean... | reverse complement strand
TCCACACTACCCCTTTCTGGCTCCACGATGCCATGGAACGTGGCGCAAAGCCTACCGCACAGACTGCGAAAATAATTCAATTTAGGGCTTCTTGCATTGGAGAATATATTTGGTATTAAAAAGATGTTCTGGGGAGCAGTCAAGTGTATGCACCCGGCACAACATGGTCCCCCAATAGGCGAAGTTGTCGAGGATTTGCACTTGCAAGTAAAGTCTCGTCGAAAGTAAATTTATTTAGATAAGGGGGCATGCGTTGTGCTATCCATCTATTTGAATAGTGTACTTGGACTAAATAGCGACTCTCCATGCTATTATTGGCACTGCCACGATGCCATATCTCGCTGCGGAACATTACAACGTCACCTGCATCAACTATCACGCTGTGTTCTTTCACACCGTTCCACTCTATCTCGTTCTCCTCAGGCGTCCTGCCTGCACGATGACTGCCAGGGATCATTTTAGTTGGCCCCAACTCTTCTGTAATGTCGTTGAGGTAATAGTGTGCAGTGGCAACAAATATGGGTAATCTTACCCTCGGGTCAATGGCCACATCAGCTGGCAAAGGTATAGGAGCCCAGTCGACGTGTAAGTGTTGATCTGGTCGTCCGGGGCCAGAACGCCAGGCGGACATCCCAATTATGTGGCAATCTTCTCCTAGTGCAGCCTCGGCAAGTTCTATAACGCGAGGCCGATCAAGACAATCGAAGAAAACACGGTCTCGATTAAAGGCATTTTTTACATGGATACTATCTTCTCCGAGGCCTTGTTCATCCCCTGCGTCTCTGAGCAAATCATTGGCCTCGGCAATTGGCTCTAGACGGCCTATAGCTTCTCTAAGTTCCTTAATCTCGTTGTCGGTCAAAGCGTTAGGTATGTAGGCGTATCCAGATTCCTGGAGGTCGTGCAATTGATCTTTAATATTTTGGCGCTCTTTGAGCAATATGTGTTGCGTCATTGTCTCTCTTTCTTAGTGTCTTGCAAGATATAAATTAATCAACCAGTAATAGATTTAATGCAAAGAGATTTAGATTGTTATGTAATAGAAAAATCAAAAGAAGGTGAAGACTAAATTTCAGGGTTTCAGTGGCGCTTTTTGGTTCGGTCCCGGATTGAATTTTCCACCCGATAGCCAGTAGCTACTGGCCATCGGGTACTAAAAACTTTTGCAAAGATCTTTTGTGAAAACGAATCTTGTTCTAAAATTTTACACCTATTACAAGAGCAGGTAACTTTCCAGCGTTTTTTCAACTCCATCGGACCAGAGACTTTCCAACGCTTCAGAAAAACGTTCCCTGAAAACAGGATGTCTCCCCAAGTCACCAAAAATGTCCTGCAATCCAAGAAAAACATTTGGATTCCACCGGGCTTCCTGTGCGGTTTTTCGTAGCCGTTCTGAGTTGTAATTGTCCAGAAAGATGGGTTTCCCGGATTCGGATTCCCCGTAGCAGTAGCGACACCAGAGCGCGCTTTCCAGGGCAAGACCTCGCACATCGAGTTTCTGGATCAGACGATCCCGGATGGAGGGCAGAATGAACTTTGGCTGCCGGTTCGAACCGTCCTGGCAAAGCCGCGGGATCGTATCGCCGATATCCGGATTCGAGAACCTTTCTTGGATCAGGCTGAAGTAGTCATTGAGGTCTGTGCCGGGAACAGGTGGAACGATAGGAATGATTTCCTCTTTTTCCAGTTTCTGAAGAAATCCTCTAATCAACGCATGCGACATCGCTTCATGGACAAAGTGAATGTCAAGCAGGGCCGCTGGGTAAGCAATAGCTGCATGCCCCCCGTTAAGGATGCGGATTTTCATCAACTCATAAGCAGATACCTTATCTGTGAAAGTAACTCCGACTTCCTCCAGAGCTGGACGGCCCATGGAGAAGTGATCTTCCAGCACCCATTGCCGGAAAGGTTCGCAAAACACCGGCCAGTTGTCCTCAATCCCAAAATGTTTAAGCAATCTCTCTCGTTCCCGTTCTGTGGTGACTGGGGTGATGCGGTCGACCATCCCGTTCGGGAATGGCACTTCGGCTTCGATCCATTGGGCAAGATCGAGGTCTGTCATCCTGGCCAGCCCGACGACGGCGTCTTTGGTAACGTCCCCGTTTCCGGGAAGGTTGTCGCAGGACATCACGGTGAATGGAGGGACTCCTGTCTCCCGGCGCTGCTTGAGACTCATGACAAGCGCACCGAAAACGCTGTTCGGCTGCTCAGGATTTTCAGTATCGGCAATCATTTCTGGATGGTCTGGGTCGAACTCTCCGGTCGCCGGATCAATGAAATACCCACCTTCCGTGATCGTCAGCGAAACGATGCGGGCCCAGGATGCACTCAAGGCTTCAACCAGTGAACTGTTTCCGGCTTCAACGGGAAGGAAATCAAGCATTGGTCCCGTGATCCTGGCTGTGTTCGCACCGGGTTTCAGTTCCACGACCGTTGTAAGGAAGTCTTGTTTCTGCAGCGCTTCTCGGATTTTAGCATCGTGAGGCCGCACTCCGGACCCCACGATTGCCCAGTCCCGATCAAGGTCCTGGTTGAAGAGATCGTTCAGATAAAGTGCCTGATGTGCCCTGTGGAAGTTGCCCACTCCGATATGCACAATACCGGCTCTAAGTTCCTCTCTTTGATATTGCGGACACCTGATGCGCTGGGGTAAAGCATCAAGATTGCTTAATGATAGTTTTCTAGCCATAAGTTATTGGTTGGCTCAACGCGTAGATCAAAGTATACGTTCGAATCTTCTGACATACCATCTGAGCATGCTCCTAATTGGGGTAAATTATGCTTTTGAGAACATTGTCCTTGTATTCTGCATTGTTTTTGAAAGCTTGATCACATTGATCCAAATCAAAATGATGAGAAGCAATTCTTTCAAGCTTCACCAGACCTTTATCGACCAAACCGATTGCCCGCTCGAAAACGTTGCCCATCCGTCTGGAAAATTTGATGGTCAAGCCTTTCCTTCTCGCTTCTGATGCGACAACAGAATAATGATCCCCATCAGGTATACCGACTATGATCACTTTTCCACCAATCTTGACTGCTGAGACAGAATCTTTAAATCCATGAGGAGAGTTCGTTGCTTCCACCACTACGTCCAGCCCATATCCATTAGTAAGTTGGCTGAGGGATGACAGATCGGAGAAACTATGATCTGCGCCAAAATCCATTGCAACTGCCAACCGGTATTGCAAAGGGTCCACCACACAAATCATCTTTGCCCCCATGTTCCTGAACAACTGCAGCAAGCACAAACCGACAGGACCACATCCCAGTATGCCTATGGTTTGATGCAGTCTGACCTTGCTCAAATCCACCGCATGAAGTGCTACCCCCAATGTCTCTAAAAGAACCGAAGTGGAAGCCGAGAACGAGTCGGGGACTGGATGTATTTGCTTTTTCTTAATTGAAACCAACTCAGCCATCGCACCAGTGTAGGGTGGTGCCCCGATGAACTCCACGTTGGGGCACAAATTTTCATGCCCTCTTTTACACCATTCGCAATGATCACAAGGCTTTGCAGGATCAATAGCCACATGTTGACCTTCGCTGAGGTTGAACTCCGGTATGTCTTCTAGGAGTGTGACTGAAAACTCGTGCCCTGGCACAAAGTCCGCAGATATTTCCGTTTTGCCGATACCCCCCTCTTTGTAGTAATGGATATCGGAACCACACACTCCCACTGCCTTTACCATTGCTATGACATGTCCGTCCGCGGGTTCTGGATCAGAGATCTCTTTGATCGATATTCTATTTTTGTGTTCCAGCACTGCGGCTTTCATCATTCATCCATCATTTTATGTTCTTGCATCATTTTTGAGATGCTGAGGTATTCAGAGTAACGTTCTTCCAAGAGTTTTTTCAAACTTGCATCAACTGGAAAAACTTGGTGCGTTTCACTTTTAAATGCACCAGCATTTTCCAATGTTATCTTATGACGACCGCTTTTCGCCAGTCGGACTGCGCCGCCCGGCTCATGTATCTTGCCAAGTGTTCGATGGCTTCCCCGTCGGCAACGTCGATGGGCTTTCCCGCATGAACGTTGAAACCGGAGTTGTGGTTCCAGGACATCAGTAGTCCGACCTCTTCCGAGTCAAGAACTTCCTGCTTTTGCAGCGCAGTCAGAAACCTGGAGCGGAAGCGCACGGCAGCAGCGGTCGCGGAACACCCCCTAATACCAATTTGTGATTCAAATGTGCCATTGTCATTGAAATCTCTTCGGCTTCGCTTGAGTGATCCATGAATGTCAATGGAAGGTTTCTAATCGTAAACGGTATAAGCTCATGGAAACGCCCTTCCAGAACGAGACCCGGCAGGACAAGGGCATGAACATGCGGATGGAAGTTGAACAGGCTGCCGCGTATTCTGCGTAACATCAGTGATTCAGAAAATATCCGGTTCCGGAGTTTCGCCGGGAGTGCCCAGCAAGAAATCAAAGTCGCAGCCTTCGTGCGCCTGATTAACGTGCTGGGTGTAAAGCGCCGCGTAGCCTCGGTGAGCCTTAGCTTTCGGAGGTTGCCATTGTGTGCGCCGCTCCTCCAGTTCGGCTTCCGGAACCAGCAGGTCCAACCGCCGCCCCTCGACATCCAACTCGATCAAATCGCCGTCCCGAACGAGTGCTAAGGGGCCGCCCAGCGCGGCTTCCGGAGCGACATGGAGGATGCACGCGCCGTAGCTCGTGCCGCTCATGCGGGCATCAGAAATACGGACGATATCGCGGATTCCTTGGTCGAGCAGCTTCTTCGGCACGGGCAATTGCCCCCACTCGGGCATTCCAGGAGCGCCAATCGGCCCGGCGTGTTGCAGCACCAGCACCGAGTCTGCCGTCACGTCCAAGTCCTCGGAGTCCACACGGGCCTTGAGGTCACGGATGTCCTTGAAAACAAGCGCTGGGCCACGATGTTTCCAGAGCCGTTCCTCGGCGGCAGTCGGTTTGATCACGGCACCGTTTGGAGCTAGGCTACCATGCAACACCGCCGTGCCACCCGCCTGCTTGACCGGGTTGTCAAAGAGACGGATCACGTCCGGATTGAAGACCTCCGCGCCATCCAGGTTTTCCCGGACGGTTCTGCCGTTGATCGTCAACGCCTCTAAATGCAGCCGCTCCTTCAGTTGCTGCATCAGTGCCCGCAATCCTCCGGCGTAGTAAAAATCCTCCATCACATAACTGCCGGAGGGCTTGATGTTCGCCAGCAGTGGAATGCCTTGGGAGATGCGGTCGAAGCTTTCCAAGTCCAAGCCAACCCCAACACGCCGTGCCAAGGCGGTGAGGTGGATGATGCCGTTGGTGGAACCGCCGATGGCCATCAGTACCATGATCGCATTCTCAAACGCCTGTTCCGTGAGGATGTCGGTAGGTTTGACATCCTCCCAGACCAGATCCACCACCCGCTGCCCGCTGAGCGAAGCCATGCGGTTGTGGTTGGAGTCCACCGCCGGAATCGATGAGGCACCCGGAAGCGACATCCCCAGCGCCTCGGCGATGGACATCATGGTGGCTGCCGTGCCCATCGTCATGCAGGTTCCCGGAGAACGGGCGATGCCGTCTTCAATTTCAAACCAACTTTTTTCATCCAGCTTACCGGAGCGCCGATCATCCCAGTACTTCCAAACATCGGTGCCGCTTCCCAAGGTTTTCCCCCGCCAATGCCCCCGCAGCATCGCTCCTCCGGGAACGTAGATGCAGGGCAAATTCATGCTGATGGCTCCCATTAATACGCCGGGCGTGGTTTTGTCGCATCCACCCATCAGCACCGCGCCGTCAATGGGGTAGCTCCGCAAAAGCTCCTCGACCTCCATCGCCAAGAAATTGCGGTACATCATCGCCGTCGGCTTCATCAACTGCTCGCCAAGCGACATCGCAGGCAATTCCACCGGAAAGCCCCCGACCTCATAGATGCCACGTTTCACATCCTGCACCCGCTGCGGAAAGTGCGTGTGGCAGGTGTTCATCTCGTTCCAGGGGTTGATGATGCCAATCACCGGCTTGCCGACGAACTCGTCGCGGTGCAGCCCCATCTGCTTGGTGCGGGAGCGATGCCCGAATGAGCGCAGATCATCAGGGCCATACCAACGCAGGCTGCGCAGGGACTCCGGGGTTTTTCTTGGCTTTTTCATGGTTTGCTTACAGCGCAAGTTCGGCACTACACCAACGTCCGTTGTTGTCGGCGGATTCTACGCAGGCTTCCAAAAATTTGACCCCGTGTGCCCCGTCTTCAAGGGTGGGATAATCGAGGCAGAGTGGATCAGGCTTGGTTCCAGAAAGCTTGGCGATGAGCGTTTCGGCGAAGTCCGAATAGACGTTGGTGAACGCCTCGAAGTAGCCTTCCGGATGCCCCGCAGCAACGCGCAACAGTCGTTTGGCTTGGGGCCGGAGTTCCGGGGAGTCGAGTTCCAACAGGCGCGGGGTCTCGCCCAACGGGGAATAGCGCAGCTGGTTCGGACGCTCCTGATGCCATGCGATTCCAGCCTTAGTCCCATAAACCCGGATGGCGAGTCCGTGTCGGTGTCCGACGGCCACGCCGCTGGCCCAGAGGTAGCCCGCCGCTCCTTTTTTAAAGCGTAGCAGGACGTGGGCATTGTCCTCCAGCACCCGTCCGGGCACGAAACTCTGGCGGTCGGCAGAGACTTCACGGACCTGCTGTCCGGTGATGAAGGTCGCCAAATGCAGGGCATGGGTGCCCACGTCGCCCAGCACAAAGGTGCTGCCAGCCATCTTGGGGTCGTTACGCCACGCAGCACCTTCGCTGTGCTGCTCGACGGCGGTGGCGCAGTTGCCGTGGGCAAACTCCGCTTGGACCACAGTGATCTCGCCGAGGTTGCCGTTGGCCACCAGCGCCCGCGCCTGCCGGATCATCGGGTAGCCGCTGTAACCGTACATCGAGGCGCAGAGGACGTTGTGCTCCCGTGCCAGCCGGATCAGGTTCAGTGCGTCTTCCGTGGTCGTTGTGATCGGCTTTTCGAGGATGACGTGAATCCCGACCTCGATGAACGCCTTGGCGATTGCGTGGTGGGTGCTGTTGGGGGTCATCACTCCCACCACCTGAATGCCGTCCACACGGGCGAATTCCGCCATTGCCATTTGCTGATAATCGCCGTAGACACGGTCTGAATCCAAGCCTAGCTGCTCGCCAAACCGCCGACTGTCCTCTGGATTCCGGTCAAATGCTCCGGCGACAAGATTGTAGTAGCTGTCCCAGCGCAGGGCGATGCGGTGGCTGTCACCGATCGTGCTGGTCGCGCCGCCGCCGACCATGCCGTAGCGCAACGGCGGCTTGCTGCTGAAGCGGTTTCGCATCAGATTCCCGTATGTTCACGAATGAAGGTCCGGGCCATCTTTGCATATTCCAGCGGATTGGCCTTGTCTGGATCCTGCTCGGCCTCCACGACAAACCACCCTTCATAGCCTCCCTCCGCAAGTGCCCGGAAAATCGGGTCAAAGTCAATGCAACCATCCCCCGGAACCGTGAAGACTCCCGCCTTAACGGAATCAAGAAAGCTCATTTTACTGGCATGAACCTCATCCAAAATCGGCTGCCGGATGTCCTTGAGGTGGACGTTGCGGATGCGTGGGCCGTGCTTTTTCACGAGGGCGAGCGGATCGTCATCGGCGTAGTGGGCGTGTCCGGTGTCAACGAGCAGATGCACCAAATCCGGATCGGTCATGCCCATGATGCGGTCAGTCTCGGCGGTGTTCTGCACCATCGTGCCCATGTGGTAGTGGTAGGCGATCCACATGTCGTTGTCGCGGGCAAGCTGGCCGAGGCGGTTCAGTCCGTTCGCAACGCGCACCCACTGCTGATCCGTGTAGGAGGGTCGGTCAAAAACGTGCCCTGAAGTGCCCTGCACACAATGACCACACTCGCAGACGTTGACGATCTTCGCACCCAGCGCCTTGAGGAAGTTCATCTGCTTGCTGAAGGTGTTGATCGTCTCCTCCTCGCGTCCGTTCTCGCTGAAGAAGGTACTGAACCACGCCGAGGAGATTTGCAACCCGCGTTGCTCCAGTGCAGGTTTGAGGACTGCCGGATCCTTGGGGTACTTGTTGCCGATCTCGCTTCCAGCAAACCCGGCGGTTGCCATTTCGTCAATGCACTGCTCGAAGGTCACATGCCCACCAAGTTCCGGAAGATCGTCGTTGGTCCAAGCGATGGGTGCGATCGAGAGTTGGATGGTGTTGGGTGTGAACATAAAGCCAAGCAAGCAAGTTGAGTTTAGTCTAGTGTTTAGATAGTACTGCATCCTGAAGATGCTAACCTCCCAGGATCCAAAGCTTGAGCTGCAAAGAAACCGCAAAAATTTGGGAAGGTCGATTTTCCCGCAAGTTTCGCCTTCGATTCAGCAACGTGTCTTGGACAAGCTGGAGATGCTTGACGCCTCTGCATCGCTGAAGGACTTGCGGATAGCGTAAGACCCGCTTGGAGTTGCAAGAAGAGCTTGAGGGGATCCAACCCCTCACCGCCTGACTTTCATCTTTCAGTACGCCCGCGCTTTGCAGACTTCCTCCTGCATGGCTGCGCTGGACTTGACCGTCGCCTCACAGTTGGAGACCTCCGGAACGCCGACACGCCACCAGGCGTGGTAGCCATCGCTCATGGTACCGGGCAGCACTTTGACCTCGATCAAGGTGGTCGTCGGTTCGCGCTTGGCTGCTTCCAAAGCATTCCGGAGTTCATCGGCATTGGCGGCGTGGAGGGCATTCACGCCGAGGGCTTCCGCATACTTCTTGAAGTCCACGGGGGTGATGTCTCCGGTCAGGCGATCCGTTGTGGTCTCCCGGAAACGGAACTCGTTGCCGAAACCGACACTGCCGTGTGCCATTTGTAGGTTCTTGATGCATTGGTAGCCGGAGTTGTCGAGCAGCACCACGGTGATCTTGGTGCGCTCCTTGAGGCTGGTGAGAATTTCAGAGTGAAGCATCAGGTAGCTACCATCTCCGACAATCGCATAAACCTCGCCCTCATCCATCGCCAGCTTTACACCCAGTGCTCCTGCGACTTCGTAACCCATGCAGGAATATCCGTACTCCATGTGGTAGGTCTTTGGGAGTTCTGAGCGCCAGACCCGGTGCAGGTCTCCCGGCAGGCTACCCGCTGCACAAAGAATGACATCCTCCGGAGCCATGAATTCGTTGAGAGTGCCAACGATGTTCGTCTGCACGTTGCCCACTGCGGAGGTCAGCGCATAGAGCCGATCCACCTCGGCGTTCCAGTCGGCTTGCAACTGGGCCACGCGCTCGCGGTAGGAGGCCTCGGTTTGGTATCCAGTATTCTGAAGTGCCACGCTCAGACTTTCCAATCCAAGCTTGGCATCGGCCTGCAAGCTGAGGCCGTCCAGTTTTTGTCCGTCGTAGCTGCTGACGTTGAGGTGCAGCAGTTTCACATCCGGTGCAAACGCCTGCTTGGACGCTGTGGTGAAATCCTGCAAACGCGAACCGATGGCTAGCACCACATCCGCGTCTTGGGCCAACAGGTTCGCCGCCGAGGTTCCGGTGACACCCAGTCCACCCACGCCCATCGCGTCCTTCCAACTCATCGCGCTCTTACCAGCCTGAGTTTCGCTCACCGGAATTCCGCAAGTCGCTGCGAATTTCTGGAGGGTTTCTGCCGCCAGCGAGTAATGTACCCCGCCTCCAGCAACGATCAGCGGCCGCTTGGCATTTCGCAAAATTCCCACCGCCTCAGCAAGCTGCCGCGCAGGCAACGGTCGGCGATCAAGGTGCCAGACACGCTTCTCGAAGAAGGAAGCCGGATAGTCATAGGCCTCAGCCTGAGTGTCCTGCGGCAGGCAGAGTGTGACTGCGCCAGTTTCCACTGGATCGGTCAAGACACGCATCGCGTTCAGCCCGGCGATCATCAACTGTTCCGGACGTTCGATGCGATCCCAGTAGCGGCTGACCGACTTGAAGGCAATGTTGGCGTTGATCGTGTGATCCCACGGCGTTTCAATCTGCTGAAGCACTGGATCAGGTTGGCGAGAGGCAAAGGTGTCTCCGGGGAGCAACAGCACCGGAATGCGGTTGACCGTCGCCGTGGCCGCCCCGGTGATCATGTTGGTCGCCCCAGGGCCGATTGAGCTGGTGCAGGCGTAGATGCCCAGCCGATTCTTCTGCTTTGCGTAGGCTGTGGCGATATGCACCAGCCCTTGCTCGTTGAAGCCCTGGATGAAGCGCAGGCTCGTGCCTCCGTACTCCAAGGCCTCGCCCAAACCCGTGACATTGCCGTGTCC
>Ga0209402_10006459_pt1 | contig 10226 bp, 22 predicted proteins | sample ArcticOcean_MG_C_3_FD_187437 | JGI IMG/M metagenome (GOLD analysis project Ga0209402, IMG submission 187437) | Marine microbial communities from western Arctic Ocean - ArcticOcean_MG_CB8_126 (SPAdes) (version 2) | ecosystem: Environmental > Aquatic > Marine > Oceanic | place: Arctic Ocean... | reverse complement strand
AGAAAGATAAGTAAATGACAACTGAACTGTTAGACATTCACAATTGTCATCAAAGATGTAAAGGGGTCATGGATTGTCTATCCGATGGTTTTGGCCCAATTCTTGTTGATGAAGAGGCTGCTGCTCAAATTCTTCTGAGTAAGATTCGATCAGGTCACTTTATAGTTAACACGATTGTGGATGATCAGGTTGTTTCTACTGCTACAGGAATCATTGAGATGAAGCTTATTCATGCGGGAGACCCTAAATATGCGTCTGTCCAAGGGCCGTCTTATGTTTTGGGAATTGAAGATGTTGCGACAAGAACGGGTCAGCGTGGACATGGATATGGTGCAGCAGCAGTCAAAGCTTTACATGAAATTGCGAAGGAAGAAGATTGTTATAAGATAATTCTAGACTGTAGTGTGAATAATTTTGAGAATTTTTATAATAAAATGGGATATGTAGAATCTGAACTGTGTGTAAGAAAGAACATGTAGTAGTGGTCACTAGGTAATGCCATCGTAGCTCAATTGGCTAGAGCGGCGGTTTTGTTGGGCTAGACAGCCCCACAAGTAAACCGCAGGTTGCGGGTTCGATTCCCTCCGATGGCTTTTATGAATGTTAAAGAATTAATTGAAACCTTATCGTCAAATGATTTGGCATTAACAGGGGAGTTCCCTAGCGGGGAAGCCCTGCCTGCCCATTTCCACGTCACAGAAGTGGGAAAAGTGACTAAGCAGTTTATTGACTGTGGTGGCACTATGAGGGATGTGACGACCTGTGTCCTACAGATATGGGTAGCGGATGATGTTAGTCATCGATTGAAGAGTGGTAAGTTATCTAAAGTGTTGGAGCTTGCTCAGTCTTCATTAGATTTGGTTGATGATTTAGAAGTTGAGATAGAATACGAGACAGAGACAGTTTCTTTATATCCTTTAACCTCAGTTGATTTTTCAATGATGGGGTTTTGTCTTAATATAGGAAGAAAGCATACTGCTTGTTTGGCCCCTGATAAATGTGGAGTTTGTTGAAATGACAGAAAAACCAGAAGAACCTAAGATGAATAAGGCGGGCGAACCCAGCATTTTCGAACAGACAGTAGGTCCAAGAGGGCCGCAGCCTGCTGATGATATGGTTCCCTTTGAAGAAAAACCTTATATGGATGAAGATGGCATTCATGTTAGTAAAGGCATTTTTGTGGATGGGACATTGTTTGATTGGGGTGTTGACGAAGAAGACTACAAGCAAGCAGTTGCAATGGGGCCGAAGTATCAGAAACAAATTGAGGCATCTATCGCAAAGCATTTTGTTGAGTGTTTCTCAGAGTTCTTGAGTAGGCGGATAACATTAGAGGATGTTGAGGAAGCTCGTAGAATTGGTTGGATTAAGAAGCCAAAGATATGGATATAGGGCTATCATTAAAGTAAAGAATTGCTTATGCTTTCTATACGAGATTAGAGTGGTGTGGGTTATTTGAAGGGGGTGAACAACCAGACCCACACCACTTTATCTTTTTAAGGAATAAATTAAATGCTTAAAGACATTGTTGTATTGCCAAGAAGAGCAATTGAAGAGATTGACACGCCACTAGCGTGGGCAATGATCAGTATTGCTACAGAAGAGGGCACATGGCCTTCATTTGATGAAAAGAACAATAAGGGTGTTCTGAGGTTAGCCTTTCATGATTCTGACCCTAACAACCGACATAATCCCCATATTGCTACAGAGGAACAACTCTTTAATTCAATGAGAGCTAATCTTGTTCTTGATTTCGTAGAAGAGAAGAAAAGAGACATTGATATGTTGGTAGTTCATTGTGAGGCTGGTGTTTCACGGTCTCCAGCGATTGCAGCGGTAATTGCAAAGGTTATCTTTGGAGATGATAAGGATTTCTTTAAGGCACCGTTCACGCCCAATATGCACGTCTATCGTGTGATGTTGGATACAGCACATGCTAGATTGGGAGTGATATGATAATATATCCTACATTAGAACAAGTAGAGACCGCAGATAGCGATAAATCAAGCTCTAGGTGGCTTCACTCCTGAAATTGGCTGGGGCTAAACGACAGTAAACTCCAGTTCTTTAAATGCTCCTTCAACAATTCTGACTGTTTCAGCCGTAGTTTCGCAGAGCCATGATCTTTGGTCTTTGTTTTCAACAAATTTGTAGTCATTTTCTAGGCTATTGGTCCACAGGAAGCCATCAAGTTCTTCTAATGTGTCCATCATTTTTCCGCTTTCGCCAGAGTATTTTGCAATATAATTCATGTCATAATATAGTTTACATGACGAAGATTTTTCCTTCTAGTCCGTCAAAAATAGTTTGCAAATAATAATCGTATTTGTCAGCATGAGCATCTAGTAATCCACTCCATTCATCTATTTCCCAATTACTTCCATCTTCTTCATCTTTTCCTACATTAGCTCGTGCTAATGTGTGATTTGGATTCCCCCAAGCGAAATGTTTTTTTATGATGTAGCTTTTTGGTATTTTGTTGAATTCTATTTTCCCTTTAATTATATATTGAGCCATTAATTCATATACAAATTCTCCAAAGTTGGCGACACTTTCAGAGCGAGCAGATTTCATTGTCCCAACTGATTTTGCAAATGCTAACAATTCTTTGGAATCTAGATATTGGAATTGCCCATAGCCTCTATTAGGTCTATCAATCCCATAAACAGAACTTAAAACTTCGTTGAAGTCCCTGATTATTTCTTGGGTAAACTTTTCTTGAAATAATTTTACGTTTTTTACCGCATGACCCAGTCGATGAGCAATCATCCAAGCATACATTGGTATTTTTTCTTGCCCTCTATTGTTTGTAAAAATAACAGTGATTGCATTTTCACGAGGTTCAACATCTAGTCTTAAATTTTTCTTCACCCAATCAACATCAACTTCTCCAACTTCAATGTGCTTTAATCCTTCAGGACTTCTTAGAAAATAAAAATCATATTCATTTTTAGTATTTGCCCATGCTCTTTTTATTTTTTCAACACCTTTAGTATTTGTTAAAATTCCAATGTCTTTTTTGTCGTACCCATATTTCTTATCTTTTTCTCCCCATTTGCCTTTCAAATTAAAATTTGCAATTGACATTTCATGGAGTAGAGCATCAATAGTGGTATGATCTTGCTTCTTCCCCGGAGGAAGTTCTTTTCCCCATCCTTTTCCTATAAGATCGGCTTGGCCGATAGGCATTTCTGAGAGCCATTGTTTGAAGTCCATGTTAATATTTAGACCTTTGCGGTTCATATTTATAAATACAATATACAGGGATTTTAAACAATGGAGTGGCCTATGAAAAAAATAAGGACAGGAGATGTATTGTATAGGAAAAGTGATGCATTAGGCCCATTTTATATCCCTGTTAGCAAATTGGTTGCCATTTTTTCAAAAAGTGCATATTCTCATGCATCCATCGCAGTGAAAGAGAACGGTTTCACTAATGTCATAGAGATATGTGGAAGTGGAGTTACGAAGTTGCCGTTAGAAAAGTGGGAATGTTGCTGTGTAGAGCAAGTTTATTCGGTTTACCGTTTCAAGGATGGAGCAAACAAAGAAGCATTTGCAAAGGAAGCGGCTAGATTGATCAAAGAAGTCGCTCCAGACAATGCTTATTGCACTGAGGCTGTAGTCAAGATGTACGAAAAAGCTGGACACAAGGACGTTTTTGTGCCGATGAGGATAAGAGACGTTGTTCCATTCTGGGTTTTGTGTATAATCAGGCCGATAAATGCCGTCATAAGAATGTTCACAGGAAAAGGTTTGAATTTTTCTGAGCCTCTTTACTTTGTAGGAAATGAAAAACAGGGGATGATGTCCTCTATAAAGATGTTCAAGGTTAAAGACGTTCATTTAAATTAGGAAAGAATCATGAAGAAGAAAGAGATAATGATAATACGGCACGGTCGGAGTCGTTACAACGTAGAGGCTACAAAAGACCTAGATGCTGGTTTGACTGATTTTGGTCATCAACAAGCTGAAATGGTGGGAAAGTTCCTTAAAGATGATTTCGCTGATTGGAATATCATAACCAGTCCATTTCTTCGTTGTTTAGAGACAGCCCAACATATTGCTGATGAACTGTCACATTTTGGAACTGGCGGAATGTGTAAGTGTGTTGTAGATGGAAGATTAGGCGAGATGACTGTTGATTATCACGAGATTGAATCTTTGAGGGTAGTTGATAGGAAAGAAAAATTTCCTCATATGGATTTTTCAAAGTTTAAAATGATGGATTTTGCCCATGAAAGAATGGACAAATATCTTCAGAGATTAGAAGAGATGTGGCACGACATACCAAATCGCACGATATTAGTCACACATGGTTCTCCAGTTCTTTCATTTATTCGTATGCATGAGGGTATTTTTGGTTCAGTGCCTCTTTGGAATCATTCAGTTGGCAACTGTAGTATGACATGGATGAAGGGCAAGAGGTTAGTCTGGCGAACACGGGATTTATATTGGGAAATGCCTGATAAAATTTGGGCGTGTGGAAAGTAATACTATTTGATATATACTTGTATGAAAACCTTTGAGGAATACATGCAGGGCAAAAAGACTAACTCTGAAGGCAAACCTAGACTATGGTCTGCCAAAAAGAGTGAGATTCTTGGTTGGTGGTCTCAATTGAAGCCAGATCAACCCATTATGCCTGAGCCTATCCCTAGCAACAGAGACGGTTCCACATATGGCTTTGATGGCATCAGGATTACTGGAAGTAGGGAATTTATTGCTTCTGTAATGAGCCGATTTAAAGATTTTGCCTACCAAGAGACTCCTTCCACTAAGCTAGAGCTTGCATTCAGACAAGTCGAAGATAAATATAGTCCCGGCGACAGTAGATTTGTGTTTTACGCTCATACCGAACAAAGATCGCCTAAAAAGATCAAAGCTCCAAAGATTGAGCTATAATTACTCTTCTATTGAAGGAGGAATTATGCAAAAATCAAAGATTGCGGGCGTTATTGGAATCCTCATAGCTGCATTAATTACGGGAAGTATTCTTTACTTAATTGGAACCAGTCCCGTCGATAGTTCAGGTATAATGGAGATGTTACCATGAAGATATTGGTTGTCGGTGTTGGCGGGATGGGTGAGCCATTAGCTTGGGCACTTAAGAAATTAGGAGCCAAGGTTCTTATAGGCGACATTAATGAAGGTACACTCCATGAAGTACATCAGAAGCTAGGGTGCGAGAAGACACTCACTAGACTTGTAGATTCGGTTGGACTACTCGACTTTGAGCTTGCTGAAGAAGTAGACCTTGTTGTTTCTTGCGTCCCTTACGAAATGACTGCCTTAATTGCGAAACATTGTGCTGAACGCAATGTTCGTTATTGTGATCTCGGTGGTAACCCTAGAGTTTCAGAGAGCATTCATAGTCTTTATGAAGATTCAGAATCTGTTTGTTTTACAGATTTAGGTTTGGCCCCCGGTTTAGCAAATATAATCGCTGAATATGGCATTGACCAGTCTCCAACTGCGGACACAGTAGAATTAATGTGTGGTGGGCTTCCAGTTAATCCAACAGGCACTTTAAAATACAATCTTGTGTTCCACCCTCATGGATTGTGGAATGAGTTTACAGGAGATTGTGACATCATTAGAGATGGACAAGTTGTGCAGGTACGTGCTTTGGATGAAGTCACAAAATTAGGAGAGAAATTAGAAGTTGCTCACACAAAAGGTGGGTTATCGACTAGCTTGGAGTTAATGCTGAATCGGGGCGTAAAAAATTGCAGCTATCAAACAATTCGGTTTGATGGTCATTATAATTACATCAATTTTTTGCTAAAAGAATGTTGTCTTGAGCATGACTGGTCTACTTTTGAAAAATTGATTTCAATTTCTTGCCCCAAGACTACGTTAGACAGAGTCTTCCTGAGAATCAAAGTCGATGATTGGATTAGTGAATCAGTAATTGAGAATGATGGTGATTGGACAGCGATGCAGAAGGGAACTGCGTTTCCAACAGCAGCCGTAGCTTTATTGATGGCACAAGGGGAGTTAGATTCTTTTGGTCCAGTGCTCAATTATTCCCATATTCCACTTGATAAATTTATAGGTAATCTTCATAATATTGGAGGGATGCCAGTTGATATAATGTTCTCAAAAAGAGAACTGATTCCTTCTATGGATTATCTGATTTAGGAGAAAAATATGTTACAAAGTGGGTGGGATTGCTTTACGCCAGATGCCGGGACATGTGATTCTAAGAATTGCCCCACATGTACTCGTCCGATGGCTATTACAAGAAATTGCGTCGGCCCACGAGGCAGTGTGGCGAACATGGCAATGCGATTGAATCCCAAAAACCATTCAGATTTTGTTCCGTACGACATTTTTCAGTGCGAAAATGCTAAAGACCCGAAGCATCAGCAAGCAAGGGACTTATTTAAGTTGGCAAGGGACACCCCCAGCCCTACACTACGGGGAATCTATTTGGAAGATGCGAAAGAGATTGTTTGTTCCCTGTAGCCTGATTTAGGACAAAAAAAATGAGATTACTGTTGCTGTCATTGCTGTGTTTAGTCGTTGTAGGGTGTGAAAAAGATTACAGCGGTCACGTTAAGTTAACTACAACAGCAGGAGAAGTGAAAAGTGTGACGATAAAGCTTCCTAACTCAGGAAGTGAATTTCAAATGAGAGATCAAGAAAACGTTCAGAAGCTGATATTGGAGCTTGAGGAAATTACCAAGCAACTTCGTGATGCTAAGGAACGAATGCCCAAAAAGGAAACCGCCAAGTGATTGACTATGACCACATTAAAGACTATCTGCCGGTAGCACGTACTACAAATAAGATTATGTTTGCTTTTACAAAAGAGGATATCCTTTTAGGCCAAAAATTGAGTGACAAAAAGACAGTCTTTGCTGTTAACATTTTGTTTATCGAACCTCGAAACATGAGTTATCGTAAAGGCATTCTTCGTCTTGCTCCATCTAAGTTTCTTTCTCTTTTAGAACCACTTGGCTACACCAAAGAGAAGTATGTTTTTGTAAGTGAGACAGTCTTCCAGATGCCTGACGAGTTTGAGCAGGTATTAAACGCAAAGCTTTATGAGGAAATGAAAGATTCCCCATTGGGTGTTGTTGAGCCGAATCCAAAACGCAGAGGGAAGAAGGGGAAGAAATAAAGGTGGCAAACATATTACAGGCAAATTTCGGAACGTTAATGATTCTTCTTCTGACAGAGATGAAAGAGAACACGGAGATCGTAGCTCTTGATACAAGTGGTGAAGCTTACGATATTGAATCCTTGATTGAAGAGATCAAATCGAATACAAAGCTGGCTGAAACGGTTGCAAAGCGGATCATTGGCACAGCATTTGAGATGTCCACAAGGAATGCTGAGCAAACTCACGCAAAGAGAAACGAAGAAGCTGAGGAGTATTTCGACAATTTCATGGAAAAATACGGCAAATGGTTGGAGAGTCCCAATGGCTAAACTCTGGAGATACTACAAATACTATTCTTGCACGTTGTGGAAGAGACCTCTTTTGTGGTTGTTGGCTGGAAGCATTATTTATGCTCAATACGAGAATCAGTGGCAAATTCAAGCTATGATATATGTGGGGTTTGCTTTGTTTCTTCCTTTGGCAGTTGCTAGTGAGCGTATCAGGAAGGATGATGAATTAGATGGCCTCAGAACCCGTGACCTCAGAACCCGTGACCTTACGGATGGTGAAGCCGCACTCGGACCATCATCTAGAGACACGTCAGCTTCAGTTCCAGATTCTTCCTCCCGGAGCACTGACGTATCCGACCCTGACCACGCAGCAGAGGCTAGTACGTCGGAGAGACTCTCTGAGACGTTTGGCGACACAGACCGAGAACCGCTCCCTTCGGAGTGATATGATGGGTCAATCTGAGCACATTGATGATTTGTTACACGCTGTTACCAGTGGCGGGTTCTCTGTAGATTTTAATGCAGCTACTGAGCCTGAAACAGTCAATTGGAAACGGGATGGATTTTAACATGTGGAAATTTTTAAGAAGGTTCGAAATTATCAGATGTCTTGTGGACTCAGGGCATAGGTGTAGGCCATAATGTTTCAGGAAAATGGTTACATAACAGAAAGTGATCTCTGGTTACATAACAGAAAGTGATCTCTGTCGAAGAATCCTTAGACTGCAAATTAGATATGCTATTGTTATTTCTATCATGAGGCATAAAGGTGAGACTCTTGTGTTGAGAAGACATGGAAATTGGTCATATTTTGGCACAGAGTCATCTGACATGTTTATTCAACATTTTAAGATTTACACAGGCAACAGAGATCGATTTAATTGGACTAATAACATGCTAGTGGAAGCTTGTAAGACTATAGCTTTTCCCTTTTTGAGAACAGAATATGAGAAATTGGCGTAAATATTTTGGATATTATTTAAACTTAGGATTAGCTTCAGTGCAGGCACTTTTTATTTGTATTAATCTTATTCAAGGTTATCATTTATCCATATTGATTAATGTATTTTTCTTCATATTTTTTCTTTGGAGAAGCATTGTCGAACTCAATCACATTCGTCGGCTGATGCAGATGGAGAATGTGGATCGACTGGTCAGGAGATTGACAGCAGCACTTGAGCGGAATATGAGACTTGATCCACCGGAAAGAGTCAACTGGAAGAGGGATGGATTCTGATGCGGATGAAGACAAAGGTGATAGGTGTGAATGTTCTTGCTATGCTCGGTAATTTGGTGGTTGGGATAGAAGGGGTTTACGCTGGTGAGACGGCTGGTGCATTCAATCTTTTGGCAGCCTTGGCCTGTCTGTACATTATCTGCCAACTTGCCGCCTTGGGAACAGGGCGAACTGCCCTTGATAGTTTTGAGATTTATCGACAACTTCGTCGCCCGAGGACTAGATTTAATCACGAAGATAATGTAAACTGGAAGAGAGACGGCTTTTAAAGGAAAAATTATGCCATACATCAATGAAGATTCTCGTATTGCGGTTGTGTTCAGAGACAATAGTTTAAACGATTCTATTGAAGACATCATTGGATATATACAAGATTTGGATGATGATCAAAAAGAAGGTGTTTGCAACTTTGTCATTAGCCGGATTGTGGCTGGTGGAATGAAGCCAGATACAGGTTGGCGATACATGTGGATGTCTCGTGCTTATGGTGTGTTTCAATCTGCTGGTGCTGAATTTTACCGACGATTGTTGGGGCCTTTGGAAGATGAGGCGATTAAAAAAAATGGCGACATCCCTGAATACATGTGAGTTTGGTTGCTTCCGTAACTCAATTGGATAGAGTACCGCTCTTTCGGGTCCAACAGCCCATAATCTAAAGCGGATGTTGCTGGTTCGAATCCAGCCGGAAGTATTTTTTCAACTTAGCTGCCCACGGACTCGTCATCGACTTAGGCGAAGGATCGTCGTACCTGTTCTTATCTTGTTGCTGTCTTAAAAATCGATTCGCTAGCGGCTCCGGCTCCGGGCCTTTCGAAACATCTCCTCCTACTCCAAACATGCTTTTGTATCCAATAGGCTTATGGTTTGCATCGTTTCGATAACCTTTATTTGCCAAATTCTTATCTTCTGGAGATATTCCTTTTTCAAATGATTTAATATCAATCATTTGTTTTTGTAATGGCTGATTAAAAAATGAGATTATTTTTTCTTCATCAGTGTACCCAACAGAAGGATGGGTTATCACAATCAATGCTCTTTTAAAAAAAGCTAATGGTATTCTATCTGAATCATCTATTTGACTGAATATATGTCTTATGTCGTCTTTACTGAAGTGGTTCCCCCAAGTTTCAACATCGTTAAAACTGATTCCGCCGAAGTCCCGACGAGGACGATATTTTATATCAGTACGACTCCCAGCCAAAACAAACAATGGGTCTTGTAATGCTTTTACAAATCTATCAAAATCTCCTTTGAATCTAATTGCTTCAGCTTTAATCAAAACATAATCAACATTACTTTCATCCATTTTTTTAAAAATGGCCCTATGCTCAGGACCACCTGGTTTTCTTTCCAAAGAATCCTGATACAAATATTGAAAGATTTCTTTAGCATCTGGATGCTCTATGAAATTATCAAATTCTTTCACTCTATTGTTTTCGGTTCTCCATTGTTTGTTCGCAGCACCTTCTTGTAACCATTCAGCAAATGATTTTATCATGATCTGCCCCTTGTCGTGTCATCAACATTCTTCGGAAGTTGTCTACGACGCAAAATTTCTTCCAGATCCTTCCATTGTTGCTGTTTTAAA
>Ga0209402_10006445_pt1 | contig 10236 bp, 11 predicted proteins | sample ArcticOcean_MG_C_3_FD_187437 | JGI IMG/M metagenome (GOLD analysis project Ga0209402, IMG submission 187437) | Marine microbial communities from western Arctic Ocean - ArcticOcean_MG_CB8_126 (SPAdes) (version 2) | ecosystem: Environmental > Aquatic > Marine > Oceanic | place: Arctic Ocean... | reverse complement strand
CTAATTTTTTATAGTCAGGAAGTCCTGAGGAAAAGTACCATAAAGCTGAAAACGTTATAAAGAGTGAAGATAATACAACAACAATAGATACTTTAATTAAAAAATTAAAATGACTAAACATGAATACTAATAACTAAAGCTTAAATTTTGGCTATCTTAAGGCATGTTAAGCGTCTCATAGTTGATGAAAATGATTTTAAAATTTTGTATAGTATTATTATGAAAATTTTTAAACAAAATTCATTAAATTTAATCACTAAAGGAATTCATTCAAAATGGAAAAAAATTTATATATTGATGCATCGCATCCAGACGAAACTAGAATTGTTCTTAAATCAAATAATGGAATTGAAGAATACGAATACGAAGATAAAAATAAAATAAACTTTAAAAATAATATTTATCTAGGCACAGTAAGTAGAGTAGAGCTGTCTTTACAAGCTGCATTTATTAATTTTGGTAGAATTAAACACGGCTTTTTAGCTTTTAATGATATTCAGTCAGATTATTATCAAATTCCAACTGAGGATAAAGATAAACTAAAAGAAGCGGAAGAAAAAATAAGAGAAGATTTAAAAAATAATAACTTAAATGAATTAAATAACGAAGATAAAAATTTAGATAAAAATAACAACGACGAAAAACAAGAAGAAAATAATGATACGGATGAAAAAAAAAATATAGATACAAGAGAAAAATTAAAAAATTCTTACGGAGTTAAAAGATATAAAATTCAAGAAGTTATAAAACCTGGTCAGGTTATTTTAATTCAAGTTATAAAAGAAGAAAGAGGAAACAAAGGTGCCGCATTAACTACTTTTATATCTCTTGCGGGTAAATATATCGTATTAATGCCTAACACTGCTAAAGGTGGAGGCATATCAAGAAAAATTTTTAACTCTTTAGACAGAACAAAAATAAGAAATATAATAATCGAAATAGAAATTCCTAAAAGCATGGGTTTAATTGTAAGAACTGCGGGTAGAAACAAAACAAAAAATGAAATAGAAAAAGACTTTCAAAATACTTTTAAAACTTGGGATCTAATTAAAAATAAAGCATTAGATTCTAATGCACCTTCATTAATTTACGAAGAAGGAGATATTATCAAAAGAGCTTTGAGAGATATTTACGATAATGACACTACAAACATTTATATTGATGGTAGCGAGGGATATCAAAAAGCAAAGTCTTTTATAAAAGAATTAATTCCAAAGAGTGTAAAATACTTAAAAAAACACAAAGGTAAAATTCCTTTGTTTCATGAAGCGGGTATTGAAAAAGAACTAAATAATATTTTTGACCCTACGATAAAGTTAAAGTCTGGAGGTTACCTAGTAATTAATCCTACAGAAGCTTTGGTGGCGATAGATATAAATTCGGGTCAATCTATTAAAGAATCTAATATTGAGAAAACTGCTTTAAATACAAATTTAGAAGCTGCAGAAGAAATAGCTAAACAAATAAAAATTAGAGATTTATCTGGTTTAATTGTCGTGGATTTTATCGATATGATAAATTTTTTTAATAAGAAGTTGGTGGAAAAAAAAATGAGAGACTCTATCAGAAAAGATAGAGCAAGAATTCAAATAGGTAAAATAAGCAGTTTTGGATTGTTAGAAATGACAAGACAAAGACTAAGAGAAGGATCAATAAAATGGGAAACAAATTTGTCATTAGAGTCTTTTGCTTTAAAAATAGTAAAAAAATCAGAGATGTTATCATTTACTGACAAAGTAAAAGATGTAAATGTTCAAGTTCCTGAAAAAGTTAAGCTTTATATTGATCTGATTTTAAAAAAAGAAATTAAATATTTTGAAGATAAGTTTAAAATAAATATTAAATTTTTTACAGATCCGCAATTAATAATACCTGAATATAGTATAAATTTATTCGATAAAAACAAAAAATTTATTAATAAAATAGAAAATATAAATAAAATTGAAGGTCTTAAAAGTAACGTTAAAAACGAAGGTCTTAAAAGTGACTTTGTAAATAAAGAAAAGAAAATAACGAAAGAAGAAAAAAGAAAAAAAAAATTACTTTCTGAAAAAACACAGAAAACAAATACAAAAAAAAAAAAAAAAAAAAAAAAAAGAAAAAAAAAAAAAAAAAAAAAAAATTTCTAAAAAAACAAATAAAACAAATACAAAAAAAAAAAAATTACGTAGAACTTTGTGGGTAAGACGAAAAAAAAAAGCTGCTTAGATTATACCTTTTGAAGGACTGCTGGCTTCGGCATAAAATAATTTTTGCATTCTGCCTGCAAGAAACGATTGACGACCAGAAATTACTGCATTTTTAAAAGATTCGGCCATTAAAATTGGATTTTTAGCATTAGCTATAGCGCTATTAACAAGAACTGCATCACATCCCATTTCCATAGCTATTGTTGCATCGGAAGCAGTGCCAATACCAGCATCTACTATCGTTGGTACTTTCAAATTTTTAATTATAAAAGATAAATTAATTTTATTTTGTATTCCTAGACCAGAACCTATAGGTGAAGCTAAAGGCATTATTGCAGATGCTCCTAGATATTCTAATTCTTTTGCTAATAACGGATCATCTGAGCAATAAACTAAAACTTTGAACCCTTCTTTTACTAAAACTTTTGTTGCTTTTAAGGTTTCAATCATGTTTGGATAAAGAGTTTTTTTGTCCCCTAGAACTTCAAGCTTAACCATTTTCCATCCACCCATTTCTCTAGCTAGCCTTAGAGTTCTTAAAGCCTCTTCTGCGTTAAAGCAGCCAGCTGTATTTGGAAGATATTTAATTTTTTTAGGATCAAGAAAATCTGTAAGCAATGGTTTTTTCTTATCTAGAATATTGACTCGTCTGACCGCTACGGTAACCATACTTGCACCAGAAGCCTTAACAGCTTGAGCTGTTTCCTTAAAATCTTTATATTTTCCCGTGCCAACTATTAATCTTGATTTTAAAATCTGGTTGCCAACTTTAAATATATCTTTTTTCATAAATGTTAACCGCCGCCAATGAAATGTACTATTTCTATTTTGTCCTTATTTTTTATATAAACTGATTTATATTTATTTCGGTTTATTATTTTACCATTTAATTCGACCGCAATTTTTTTACTATCAATTTTATATTTTTTTAACAATGTGAGTATTGAATTTTTCTTCTTTAATTCTAATTTTCGACCATTTAATTGTATTTTTGCCATAATTAAGATATTTAATATACTTACTTTTCAAAAAATGAAGTACAAAATTAATATCATTAATGGACCAAATCTTAATCTTTTAGGCGAAAGAGAGAAAGAAAAATATGGAAATGTAACATTAAAACAAATTAAGAAGGAATGTAAAAAATTTGCCAAAAAAAAAGACATTCAAATCACTTTTAAACAATCAAATATTGAAGGTAAGATTGTAGACTATATTCAAGATTCTAGAAAAAAATTTCATGGATTAATAATTAATGCCGCGGGTTACACTCATACATCAGTATCCATAAGAGATGCATTAATGATATTAACAATACCGATTGTTGAGCTGCATATAACAAATATTTACAATAGAGAAAAATTCAGGCATAAATCTTTAATAAGTAAAGTTGCAAGAAGTATTATTTGTGGATTTGGTACCCAAGGATATATTTTAGCTTTACAAGGACTAAAAGAAACTATCAAAAATGAAAATAGATAAAAAATTAATTAAAGAGCTAGTAGATAATTTAGAAGAATTTAAATTAACTGAACTAGAATATCAAAGTGGCGATACTAAAATTAAAGTGGCAAAAGGAACAAAGGTTTCTAATGTAAATAAAATATCTGATACTGTTATTTCAAACAATAAAGCTGTTTTAAGTGATACAGAGAAAGGTATTAGAGTAAAATCTCCAATTATTGGAACGGTCTATTTAGCTCTTGAGCCTGGGGCAAAACAATTTATTCAGATCGGTGATAAAATAAAAAAAGGCCAAACAATAATGATAGTTGAGGCTATGAAAACTATGAATCATGTGCCCTCAACAAGTGAGGGCGTTGTCAAAAATATTTTAGTTAAAGATGGCCAACCTGTAGAATTCGGTCAGACTTTAATTCTTTTAAAATAAATTTAATGTTTAAAAAAGTGTTGATAGCTAATAGAGGTGAAATTGCTGTTAGAATAATTAGAGCTTGTAAGGAATGGGGAATTTTAACTGTTGCAGTCCATTCTGATGTTGACGCAGATTCTATGCATGTAAGGTTGGCCGATGAAAGTGTTTGCATCGGCTCACACCAACCTCAAAATAGTTATCTGAATATTTCAGCAATAATGTCTGCTGTAGATCTCACTGGAGCAGAAGCTATACATCCAGGTTATGGCTTTTTATCAGAAAATGCAAAATTTGCAGACATTGTCCAAAAACATGGAATCAAATTTATAGGACCGAGTGCAGAATTAATTAGAAAAATGGGTGACAAAATAGAAGCTAAAAAAATTGCTAAACAGTTTGGACTGCCGATAATTGAAGGCTCCAAAGGTGAGGTCAAGTCATTTGAAGATGCAAAGAAAATTTGTTCAAATGTTGGATATCCTGTTTTAATTAAAGCTGCTGGTGGGGGCGGTGGTAAAGGTATGAAAATTGTTGAAAAGGAATCTCAATTAGAAAATCTTTTTTTAACTGCAAAATCAGAAGCAAAAAAATATTTTGGCAATGATGAACTATATATTGAAAAATATTTTAAACATCCAAGACATATTGAAGTACAAATTTTATCTGGCAAAAATAGAACGGTACATTTACAAGAAAGAGATTGTACGGTGCAAAGACGTCATCAAAAATTAATCGAGGAAACACCAAGCCCTGTATTAACCAAAGAAACCAGATCAAATTTATTAAAGAGTACGATCAATATGGTTGAAAAACTTGGATATGAAGGAGCTGGAACTATAGAATATATTTATGAAAATGGTAAATTTTATTTTTTAGAAATGAATACCAGAGTGCAAGTTGAACACCCAATTACAGAAGTTGTAACAGGTATAGACATAATTAAAGAACAATTGTTTATTGCATTTACTGGAAATACAGCTTTAGAACAAGGTGACATTAGTCCTAGAGGACATGCTATAGAATGTAGAATTAATGCAGAAAATCCATCCAAAGATTTTCAACCAAGCCCAGGAACTGTATCAGTGTGTCACCTGCCATCTGGATTTAGAACTCGAGTTGATGGTGCTATATTTCAAGGATGTAAAATAACTCCTTATTATGACAGCTTAATTGCTAAATTAATTTGCCACGGAAGAAACAGAGAAGAAGCCATTCAAAGAATGCGTAGATCCCTGGATGAGTTCGTAATTGAGGGTATTGATACAACGGTAGAACTTCATAAAAAAATTATCTCACATAAAAAATTTATTAATTCTAATTTTGATACGAATTGGCTAGCTAATGAAAAAATTATTTAAACATTATCACAACTAACAAGCCAAAAGTCATAGATCGGATGATCTAGTGGTCTTAAGGTTGTACTAGAAGAAAAGGTCCAACCATTAAATACAAAGACTTTATTTCTTTTATTGTCTGAAAGATCTTTCACTTGAATATAAGCTGCTTGTTCTGGTTCTGTTAAAGAAGCAACGTTACCACACTGTAAAGCTTTAATCTCAAGTAGACCAAATTTTTTTGTTTCACCTAATAAAATATGAATATCAGAAGTTTTTGCAGTAATTTTATCTAAGGCTACAATATTAACTCTTGTAGCTTTGTTTTCTAATTTTATAATTTTTTTTACTTTTAAATTACTATTATCTTTATTGAAAATATGTTCACTTTCTAAATCTTCTTTTTCAAAGCTAGGTTTTAAATTTTCAAGATTAACCAGTGGAACAGTTACAGTCTTATCCTCTGCTATTAATATAGTAAAAAAATTTAATGCAAATAAAAAAAATATAGTACTAATTTTTCCACGTATCATATTTTTTTTTAATATTATTTAGTTTAGATATAAAGTTAGGTTTATAAGAATTTATTGTACCTGTTTGATTTTCTAAATGTCTTTTTTGCCAAGAATATCTCTTGTTTGCAACTTTAGGTATCTCATTAATTGTGTGATGCATCCACAAGAACCATTCTGAAGTTATTTTTGATGCTTCAACATTATCTTGATAAACGACCCATCTTTCATCTTTTCTGTTTTTATAATAACTGTTGCCATAAGAATCTTTTCCGACAAATTTTCCAAAAAATAGAGTTTTTAAAAATGTTCCAAATGTTTGTTTGTGCCACCAAATAAAAATTTGTTTTGGGTTTATCATTCTAAAATCCACACACTTTAAGATTGTATATTAATTTCTAGACACATACTATATTTAATATATATCTTCAATTATATTGATTCCAAAAATTTAAAATGAAAAAATTTATAGTTGAAACCTATTATACTTGTACGTTTAAAACCGTTCATACGCTTGATGAACTAAACGATGTCGAGCTATCTAAAATTGATAATAGAAAAGATGGAGAGGTTGAGGTAATTGACGTTAGACTTAATAACAGGAAGACAAAAAAAATTGGCGAAAAATCTAAACCTAATGAAAAAATAAATGAAGAATTAAGTACATTAAGTCAGATGGTTGGTGAAAAAATTATATCAAAAAATAAACAACTTTCTCAAAATAAAGATGAAAATGACAAAATTAAAAGCCAAATAAGTTCTAGATTTCGAATGCCCGACCGAAGAAAAGGTTATATTCAAAAAGCATCGATCGGCAAACATAAGATTTATCTCCATACAGGCGAATATGATGATGGAAAAATTGGAGAAATTTTTATTGATACAAATAAAGAGGGTGAATTAGTAAAAGCTTTAATGAATAACTTTGCAATCGCAATCTCTTTAGGATTACAGTATGGCGTTCCTTTAGATGAGTTTGTTGACGCCTTTGTAGAAACTAAGTTTGAGCCATCAGGTAAAGTAGAAGGCAATGACAGAATTTTAAGTGCAACTTCAATATTAGATTATGTGTTTAGAGAACTTGCAATATCTTATCTTGGTAAAGAGGAAATGGCTCATACTCCATCTATAGCAAATACTAGAGAAGTTAGTAATGACTCGAGTGATGATAAATTTTTAAAGATCGTTAAAAATATTACTTCAAAGGGTTTTGTAAGAAGTAACTATGAAGATAAACTTGTAGACTTAAGTGATATTCGGATTAATTTAAAATCTAAGAATTAATTTTTTTATCTATTTTAATACTTAATTCTTTCAATTGTTTCTCGTCCACTGCAGAAGGTGCTTCCATTAAAAGATCTTGTGCATTCTGGTTTAAGGGGAAAAGTGTCACCTCTCTAATATTTTTTTTACCTGCAAGCAACATTACAATTCTATCTATACCTGGAGCTATTCCGCCGTGTGGAGGAGCTCCATAACTAAGTGCGTTAATCATTCCACTAAATTTCTCATCAACTTGTTTTCTGTTGTAACCTACAATTGAGAATAATTTATACATTAATTCAGGAGTGTGGTTTCTTATTGCGCCTGATGATAATTCAATGCCATTACATACAATGTCATATTGATATGCTTTAATCTCTAAAGGTTTTTCAAAATTTATTTTGTCAATATCACCTTGTGGCATTGAAAAAGGATTGTGACTAAATTTAATTTTTTTTGTTATTTCATCTAATTCAAACATTGAGTAATCAACTATCCAGCAAAAAGCAAACTTACTATCATCGATTAGATTCAAATCATTTGCTATCTTATCTCTTGCTAATGAAGAAATCTTTTCAACATCTTTAATTTTACCACAAGCAAAAAATATACTATCTCCAATTTCAGCAGATGTTATTTTCATTATTTCTTTTAAAGCGTCTTCTTTAAAAAATTTACCAACAGGTCCTTTAGCTGAAATTTCTTTGTCGTTTTCTATTGTAAAGTAAGCTAGCCCTGACGCACCTTGGTCTTTAGCCCATTTATCAATGCTATCAAAAAAACTTCTTGGTTTATCTTTGGTATCTTTAGTTACAATACATCTTACTTTTGATCCTGATTTTACAAGTTTTTTAAAAATATCAAAAGTAACGTCATCTCTTGTAAAAATATTTGTTAAATCGTGGATTAGCAATGGATTTCTTAAATCTGGTTTATCTGAACCATATTTAAGCATTGCTTCTTCATAAGGAATTCTAGGAAATTTTTCATACATTAGTTTTTTTGACGAAAAATTCTTAAATATATTAATCATTAATTTTTCTACAACTTCAAATACATTTTCTTGTTCGACAAAAGACATCTCTATATCAAGTTGATAAAATTCTCCTGGACTACGGTCAGCTCTTGCATCTTCGTCTCTAAAACATGGGGCAATTTGAAAATATTTATCAAAACCAGACACCATGATTAATTGTTTAAATTGTTGTGGCGCTTGCGGTAACGCATAAAATTTTCCAGGATTTAATCTACTTGGAACTAAAAAATCTCTTGCACCTTCAGGGCTTGAGGATGTTAAAATAGGAGTTTGAAATTCTAGAAACCCTAATTTTGACATTTCGCTTCTTATGAATGAAATAACTTTAGATCTTAAAACAATATTTTCATGCATTTCACTTCTTCTTAAGTCTAAAAATCTATATTTTAATCTTATGTCTTCTGGATAATCTTGTTCTCCAAAAACAGGCATAGGAAGTTCTTTTGCTTCTGATAAAATATTAATACTCTTAATATTGATTTCAATTTTTCCTGTTTTTAAATCTTTATTTTCTGTTCCTTTTTCTCTTTTTACTACATTTCCAGAAACTCTTATTACTGACTCTGGTTTAAGATTTTCTAGAAGTTTAAAATATTTATTTTTATTTTCGATAACACATTGAGTGATGCCAAAATGGTCTCGTAAATCTATAAAGAGCAAATTTCCATGATCTCTCTTTCGATGTAGCCATCCAGATAAATAAACTTCTTTTCCAGAGTCAGATTCTGTTAATTGATAGCAGTTATGTGATCTATATTTATTCATTGATTTAATACTTTTTTTATTAGATTAATATTTATAGGTTTTCCAGTAGATAAAGAAAGAGTATCCACTTTATCAATTAAATCAAATATATCTTCATATGATCTATGAATATTTTTTAAAATATATTCTAATAATTTAGCTTCTATTTTAACTTGTTTGTCAGAAAAATTTTTAGTTAGAATTACTCTTATCAATTCGTCAGTTGGCAGATCAATCCCAATATCAATAAAACTATCGAATCTTGACTTTAAGTCATTTAGTTCAATCACAAATGTTTTGATTGGTTTCAAAGAATTAACAATTATGTATTGATTGGATTGATGGCATTGGTTCAACATTGAATAAAATAATTTTTCCTCAATGTTATTTTGATATTCATCAATGATTAAACATTCTTTTAATTTTATAAGGGATAAAGAATTATTACTTAATTCCGATGCTTTAATGAAAAAAGAATTAATTTTTTTTTTAAAAATATTTGCTAAATGAGTTTTGCCACATCCAGGTGGACCAAAAATATTTATATATCTGCTTGACCATTTAGGCCAACTTTCTATTAATTTATATGCCTCAAAGTTGTTAGAAGAAACGTAAAAATCTTCTTCAAAATAATTTGTTTTAAATGGAAATTTAAAAGTCAATTGACTCATCTTAATTAATTCTTAATCTCCAAATATTATCAGTAATTTTAATATTTATTTTTTGTTTGATAAGCTTATCTTTAATTTTATTTACTTTTCCTTTGTATTTAAGTCTTATTTTTGAATATTCATTCGTCATTTCTAATACAGAATAATTTTCAACAATATCTATAGAATCTAAAACAGATCTAAGTTTTAAATAATCATTATTTTTTTTAGTTTCCAAAAAAAAATCTAAAAATGAGGGTGTGTTAACATCAATTAAGTTCTGTTCTTTCCAAATTTGACTAATTTCTTCTTGTAAAACCAAAATTGCTTCTTCGTATGATTTTACTTCACTTTCAGGATAAATTTTAAGATCAATATTTTTGTCAATTACTTTATTTTCAATCAAAGTTTTAATGTATGCTTTAAATTTACCTTCAGTGAAATAAATTATTAAAAGAGCATAATTTATTCCCGCATCAAATGAAATTATTTTTTTAACATCAATTAATTCTAAGTTTTCTTTATTTTTATTAATATATTCAAAATCTTCGATGTTTTCTAAGGCAAGATTGTAAGTAATTAAATTATTATCTGTGATTTCTGTTGTGTTTTCTGTTTTGTTCCAATTTTTG